>JAEEGI010013305.1_pt1 | contig 17478 bp, 17 predicted proteins | sample 8958751 | NCBI WGS metagenome assembly JAEEGI01 (sample SAMN16246545, study PRJNA631951) | gut metagenome | biome: gut microbiome; feature: rumen; material: KS-attached | host: Bos | place: Iran: Karaj | collected 2018-10
TATGGCATCAGAGTTCCTGGGACAATAGTTTTTTGATTTGCGGAACATGCTTCAAAGTCGTCATGCAATCAGTGTATAGCAATAATAGAAATAACGAATAAGTAAATGAAGTGACAAAAAAGGCTGGTATTATTGAGAAAAACGGATGCAGAATGTGCAGAACATGCTCATAATGTTTCCCAAATGTTTCCCAAACTTGCCATAAAGTGCTGATAATCAGTTCCCGTTAGCTGCCGCCCAGGCTGCTGTTGAGGAGTAAATTCACTCTATCATAATGAAAGGGATCTGTCCGCTTGGGCAGGTCTCTTTTCTTAATGTTCAGACGAGAGTTGCTGACTATTGATTTCCCTTCTGTTATTCCTTAGGAGTGGGGTGCGAATCTATAAGTATGCGGAATTCGTGTGGGGTCATGCCTAAGGCATCTTGGAATTTGCGGTTGAACGATCTGATGGCAGAGAAGCCTGCCTGTTGTGCACAGGCTGCAACATTCCAGTCGCGACGTGCCATCAAGTAATACATCGAATCCAGTATCCGTAGATAGTCCAGATAGTCTTCCAACGTCTTATATTGCATGGATTTTCTAAGTCGGCCACGCGCTGATGGAGTTCAGCATTCTCTTTCTTGTAATCTTCGATATCCATAGTGCATGATTTTTATGTTAACTTACAACATTCACCGGATGGCCGTTGACAAACGCCTCTACATTGCCGATGGCTGTCTGAAGGAGTCTCTTTCTGGCCTCCACCGTCGCCCAGGCGATGTGAGGAGTGATGAAGGCGTTAGGAGCGTGGAGTAGGGGATGATCAGCTTTCGGCGGTTCCTCTGTCACTACGTCAGCGCAATAAGCCCTGAGCCGACCTTCGTTTAGCGCCTCTGCCAGTGCCTCGTCGTCCACCAGCGGTCCTCTGCCAGTATTGATGAGTATCGCCGAGGGCTTCATCAGTCGTAGTGTCTCGCGATGGATGAGATGCCTGGTGCCCTCTGTCAGTGGACAATGTAGCGACACTACATCTGCGGAGGCAAGTAGCGACTGCAGTTCTGCCTTCTGGATACCGGCAGGCAGTTCCTCGGCTTTCTTGCTGGTCATGGCCTTCACTTGCATGCCGAAGGCGAGGGCTATCTCTGCCACACGGCGGCCGATATGGCCAAGACCCACTATTCCCATCGTCTTTCCCGCCAGTTCTGTCAACTCCGTGTCCCAGTAGCAGAAGTCCCTGTTCTCAGCCCATCGTCCCAGTCGGTTCAGCTGGGCGTAGTGCTCTGCGCGGTTCGTGACTGTCAGCAGGTGGGCGAACACCGTCTGCGCCACACTCTCTGTGCTGTAGGCTGGCACATTCGTTACGATGATGTCTCTTTCTCTGGCTGCCTCTATGTCCACCACGTTGTAACCCGTCGCCAGCACCCCGATGTATTTCAGTCGTGGTAGGAGTGCCATCATCTCCCGATCCATCACCACCTTGTTTGTCAGTACGATGTCTGCATCAGCCGCCCGTCCGGCTATCTCTTCGCGTCTGGTACGCTCATACACCGTCACTTCTCCCATTTCTTTCAGACTGCCCCACGACAGGTCCCCAGGGTTGGCCGTATAGCCGTCAAGTATCACTATCTTCATAATCGATGGGTAAAGAATTTTGTTTGTCGCTGATCAGACTCCGTTTTTGAGCTTTCCCTAGGAAACACATGCCCGCGCGCTTGGCAATTTTTGTCGTCTAGTTAGGCCGCAAATTTTATCATTTTTCGTTGACAATGCAAAGGTACGAAAAATTCAGATGTCTTCCAAATTTAATCGCCAAAAAAGCACGCAAAAAAGCACGCACCTAATTTTGTAGGCTTCCGAACGTTGTCATCTTGTCATTTTGTCATTTGTCAAAATCGAAATCAGACACCCCAGTTTCGTCCATAATATAATAAAAATATATTTTTATTATATTATGAGCAATGACAGAGTATCCAAAAACGAAAATGACAAATGACAATTGACAATCATGACAACGTATTACTGGTACTGACGGAGGGCTGAGAGCAACTCGCTGTTCTCCGATTTGGTACCGATGGTGATGCGGAGACAGTTGTCACAGAGCTGCACGCGGGTGCGGTTCCTGACGATGATACCGCGATCGACCAGATAGTTGTATATCTTTGTGGCATCTGTCATTTTAGCCAGGAAGAAGTTGGCATCGGTAGGATAGACCTTCTCGCAGATGGGAAGTATGCTGAAGGCTTCCATCATGCGGCCACGCTCCTGTAGCAGGATTCTTACCCATTCCTCAACGTCGATGGGGCGCTTGAGAGCCTCAAGGGCCTGCTGCTGGCTAAGCAGATTAATGTTGTAAGGATATTTCACCTTGTTGAATATGCCGATAATCTCCTTCGAAGCGAAGGCCATTCCCAAGCGGATAGCAGCGCATCCCCAGGCTTTCGACATCGTGTTGAGTACGATGAGGTTGGGGTATTTGCCCAGTTCCGTGCGCAAAGGTTGTTGGCCTGAGAAGTCACTATAGGCTTCATCGACGATGACGAGTCCTTCGAATTGCTGGATGACCTTCACGACCTCGTCTCGGTCGAGGCAGTTGCCAGTGGGGTTGTTCGGCGTGCAGAGCCAGATGATCTTCGTATGCTCGTCGGTTGCTGCAAGCAGTTTCTCGGCGGTCGTCTGATAACTTTCATCCAGCAGTACCGGACGATACTCAATGTCGTTGATGTCGGCACAGACCTTATACATGCCGTAAGTAGGCTCGATGGCAACCACGTTGTCGCGTCCAGGCTCACAGAAACAACGATAGGGCAGGTCGATGGCCTCGTCGCTACCGTTGCCGAGGAAGATACATTCGGCGGGTACCCGCTTCAACTTGCTAAGAACCTCCTTCAGCTCGAGCTGCAAAGGGTCGGGATAGCGGTTGAAGGGCTGATTATAGGGGTTCTCGTTGGCGTCAAGGAAGACGCGGGCCTCGCGACCAGCATACTCATTGCGCGCAGAACTATAAGGAGCCAGACTCCAGATGTTCTTTCGGGTAAGTTCTTCTAGTGACTTCATTTGATACTGTTGATTCTGACGGTCATTGCATTCTTGTGGGCATCGAGCTGCTCGGCTTCTGCCATCAGTTCGACGGCGTGCCCGATGCTGCGGATTCCGTCGGCAGTGAGATGCTGGAATGTTACCTTCCGGCAATAGCTGTCGAGGTTCACACCGCTGTAAGCTGTGGCATAGCCGTGAGTAGGCAGTGTGTGGTTGGTGCCGCTGGCATAGTCACCTGCGCTCTCACAGGCATAGGTGCCGAGGAAAACGCTGCCGGCATTGATGACTTTGGTTGCTAATTTGTCATAATTTTTAGTCTGAATAATCAGATGCTCTGGGGCGTACGCGTTGGAGAGATCTATGGCCTCCTGCTCGTTGTGGACGAGTACCAGGCGACTATTTTCCAACGACTTAGCGGCAATCTCCTTGCGGGGCAGCATGTCGAGTTGACGGTTGACCTCGGCCTGTACATCGAGGATAACCTGCTCAGAGGTAGTGATTAGGAATACCTGTGAGTCGATGCCGTGCTCAGCTTGTGACAGGAGATCGGCAGCAATGAACTCGATGTTGGCCTGTTCATCAGCAATAACGCAGACCTCAGAGGGACCTGCCGGCATGTCGATGGCTACTTCATGGAGGCTGACCTGCTGCTTGGCAGCCATCACATACTGGTTGCCCGGTCCGAAGATCTTATAGACCTTGGGAATCGACTCTGTGCCGTAAGCCATCGCACCAATAGCCTGTACGCCACCAGCCTTGAAAATCTTGCTGACTCCAGCGATGCGAGCCGCTACGAGGATGGCCGGATTAACCTTACCATCGCGACCCGGAGGCGTGCAGAGTACGATCTCCTCGCAACCAGCTATCTTGGCTGGGGTAGCCAGCATGAGAACGGTAGAGAAAAGCGGGGCCGTACCACCAGGGATATAGAGACCTACCTTCTGGATGGCTACGCTCTTTTGCCAACATATCACACCGGGCTGCGTCTCCACCTTCTTGCCGCGGAATTTCTGAGCCTCGTGGAAAGCCTGGATGTTGTAGTGGGCCAACTGGATGGCGGCCTTGAGTTCAGCACTTACCAGTTGTTCGGCTTCCTCCATCTCTTCGTCGGTAACAGCAAGTGTCGGCAGATCGACATGGTCGAATTTCAGTTCATAGCCTTTAACGGCATCATCGCCACGCTTCTTGATATCAGCCAGAACGGACGACACCGTATCGTTCAACTGTGATACATCTAGATGGGGCCGCTTCACAAGTGTAGCCCATTCACTTCGCTCAGGATGCCTGATTATGTTCATCTCTTACCTAAATCTTTATCTTTTTTTAAAGAATCATCTTCTCAATCGGCGTGACTAGAATGCCTTGGGCACCCATTTCCTTCAGTTTGCCGATAATCTCCCAGAACTGCTTCTGGTCGAGTACGGTGTGTACGGAGCACCAAGCCTCGTCGGCCAATGGAATGATTGTGGGACTCTTCAGACCTGGCAGCACGTTGATAATTTCCTCCAGACGGGCTTTCGGGGCATTCATACGAACGTATTTCTTGTCTTCTGCGTCCTTAACAGCCTTGAAACGGAACAGCATCTGATCCAGTATCTGGCGCTTCTCCTCTGAGAGCTGGCGGTTGCCGATGAGCAGAGCTTCGCTTTGCATGACGACCTCGACCTCGCGAAGATTGTTGCTCACGAGCGTAGAGCCGCTGCTGACAATATCGAAGATACCATCAGCCAGACCGATGCCTGGGCTGATCTCAACAGAACCGGTAATCACATGTATTTCGGCCTCGATGCTATGCTTGTCGAGGAACTGCTTCAGAATGGCAGGGTAGGAGGTTGCAATCTTTTTGCCGTTGAACCACTCCACACCTTTATAGTCGATTTCCTTGGGGATAGCCAGAGAGAGGCGGCACTTGGAGAAACCCAGACGTGAGACGATGTCGGCATCCTCGCCGCGCTCCACAAACTCGTTCTCGCCTACGACGCCGATATCTGCCACACCACTGGCTACACTTTGGGGGATATCGTCATCGCGGAGGTAAAGCACCTCCAAGGGGAAGTTGGACGACTGAACCAACAGTGTGCGCTTGGAAGCGCTGACTTTGATATCTGCCTCGCTGAGGAGGTTCATGGTGTCATCAAACAGACGTCCTTTGGATTGAACTGCAATACGTAACATAGTGTTAAAGTCTATCTTTCTTTATAAATTCGCCTGCAAAGGTACAAAAAAATCCGTGAAATGTGCCATCCGTGCGTAAAATTTAGTAACTTTGCACCGATTTTCGGATATTCGATGGGCAAAGTGATGCGGTTATTGAATATTTTTGCATTTTCAGGTCTCTCGTGCCTGATAGTCTCCTGTGGGCAGAAACAGGAGCGACTGGTTACACCCTATGGCTCGGTGCTTGACTCGGTGGCAGTCACGGAGGATTTTGACCTGACGGATATCCAGACTAATGGCGAACTGATTATGGCGACCGTATCTGGCCCAGAGACTTACTACGACTATCATGGCCGGCAGCTTGGTACACAATATCTGATTTGTCAGCACTTTGCCGATTCACTTGGTGTCAGGCTTCGTGTTGACGTCTGTCGTGACAGTACGGAACTGTTGGCGAAGCTGGACTCAGGTGAGGTCGACCTTGTAGCTTGGCCCACACCTGGACGGATTGACGCTGCCGGCAGCAAGCCTGAACTCGCAGAAGAACTGAAGGCCTGGTTTCATCCGGCACTTGTGGCTGCTGCGAAGAAGGAGGAACAGGAACTGCTCACCGTCCGCAAGGTTCGACGCCGCATCTTCTCACCGATGCTCGACCGAAAGGGAGGCATCATCTCTCACTATGACCAGCTTTTCATGACGTATAGCCGTGATATCCGATGGGATTGGCGCCTGATGGCTGCCCAGTGCTATCAGGAAAGTACTTTCGACCCGAAGGCCGTCTCTTTTGCTGGTGCTAAGGGACTGATGCAGATCATGCCTGGGACGGCCGACCATCTGGGAGTGCCTCGCAGTCAGCTCTATGACCCTGAGACGAATATCGCCGCTGCCGCCAAGCTTATCAAAGAGTTGAACGGGGCCTTCAGCGACATCCGTGACGGCTACGAACGCACGAACTTCATATTGGCCAGCTATAATGGTGGTTCACACCATATCCGCGACGCTATGGCTCTGGCTCGAAGAGACGGTAAGGACGCTCACCGCTGGGCTGATGTGTCGGCCTATGTGCTGAAACTCGCACAACCAAGGTTCTATAACGACCCGATCGTGAAATATGGCTATATGCGCGGTTCGGAGACCGTCGACTATGTGGCGAAGATCCGTCAGCGTCATGCTGGTTATCAGGGTATTAAGTCGCCTCACATAGGATTCCATCCTTCACAGCCCAGGAAGTCTGACCGACGCAAGAATAAATATGACATCACTAAACCAGAATAAACCTTACCAATGAATTTAAAACGTAACAGCTTCATCGTATTTGGCATTGCCATCCTTATGGTATTCAGTGCTTGTGGCAGTAAACCCCAACCTCGGGCTTACGTCTCGGAATTGTCGAGCAGTGACAGTATGATTATTCAGATGGGACAATGGCACTTGATAAAATATCACAGTGACAAACTTGGGATGGATATCAACTATCCCTCGTTCTTGGTTCATCAGGAACTACCCAGTGAAACCTCCCAGGAGATTTTTATCAAGGACGATATTTCCATTTCTGTGATTGTCGATTCGCTGAGTGGCATGAACTATAGTGCTGGTCAGCAGATGATGGGTATGGGAGCTGACTTGGTAGAATCGACAGACCGCTATAGCATCCAGACTGGCGTGGACGACAAGTGGGAATATTATGGGAAGGTGATTGACGACGATACTATCCGTATCGTGACTGTTATGCTCCGTTATCTGCCAGAGCATGATGAGGCTGTGGAAGGACTGCGCGACTGGGTTCGCCAGTTTGATATAACCAGCAGCCCTCTTTAGGTGATGGTTATCTGAAATAGGGATTGTAGTGTAACTCCTCTGCGATGTTTGAGGCAGGGCCGTGCCCGCTATATATGATCGTATCACCAGGCAGCTTCGCCACGACATTCTTCAGGCTAGCCATCATGTCGGTATAGCTGCCTCCGTCGAAGTCGGTACGGCCGATGCTCATTCTGAACAGTGTGTCACCTGTGAAGGCAATATGTTCTGCCTCGCAGTAGAAAATAACACCACCTGGCGTATGACCGGGTGTCTCGAGGATGGTCAGCACGTGGTTGCCAAACCGTATCTTTTCTCCTTTATCAAAGAATCGGCCTACGGGCGGAAAGGTGCGTCGCAGTGGGGCTCCTACGATGTCGTGGAACTGCTTGGGCAGGTCGCTGATGAGAAAGTCGTCTGCAGCAGAGACCTCCACTTTCAACCCATATTTCTCGAAAATGGTGTCGATGCCGAAGTTATGGTCGAAGTGACCGTGAGTGGCAAGCAGGTGAACCGGCTTTAATTGCTTTTCGTCTATGTAGCGCGTAATGGCTTCACGTTCTTCTTCGTAGTAGGCACCGCAATCGATGATGACACACTCCTGCGTTTCGTCGCTTACGACGTAGGTGTTTTCGGAGAGAAGGTTACAGATAAATGTCTTGATGTTCAGCATGCGCGTACATTATTTATATAGGTAGATAGATGACATGTTTCTCCTTGAACCATTCTTCACTGAAGAAGGTGCTGATGTCGGTCAGTTCTACTATGTTACGGAAAGGCTGTGTCTCTGCCTGCAGTTCTCCGCCCTTCAGGCAGATGATACCATTAGGCAGGGTGTTGCGTTGGGTCTTGCTGATATTCTTACGGACAATCTTCACAAGGTCAGGAAGAGGCATGACAGCCCGGCTGACCACAAAATCATATTTGCCTTTCTCGTCTTCCCCGCGCAGATGTACAGGCTGACAATTGGTAAGGCCTATCGCCTGACATACTTCTTGGGCGACGCGAATCTTCTTGCCGGTGCCATCGATCAGCCTGAACTGGCATTCTGGAAAAAGGATGGCTAAAGGAATGCCGGGAAAACCACCGCCTGTGCCGAAGTCAAGAATCTGGGTTGTTGGACGGAAGTTGATAACTTTGGCAATGGCCAGCGAGTGGAGAATATGGTGTTCGTAGAGGTTATCGATATCTTTGCGCGAGATGACGTTGATCTTTGCGTTCCACTCACGGTAGAGACTGTCGAGCTGGGCAAACTGCTGTTGTTGCAAGTCAGTAAGACCAGTGAAATATTTCAGGATAATGTCGATAGGCATAGCTTACAAATCTATGGTGTTTTTTATGAGTTTGTCTAGGTCACTGTAGGGAATGACCAATTGTGTGGCTCCCATCGAATAGGGTGCGATTTCAGAGGGGTTGTAAATAAAGGTGATCGTCTCACTGCCGAGGATGAAATTCTCAGTCGGAAAAATATCCATCGACGAGAGATAGCCTTGGGCACGGAGTGCACGGATGTTTTTACATCCTGTCTTTGATAGAAGCGCCTTCAAGAGAAGGTCTTTCAGTGGCTGCTCATAGCCAGAAACAAAGATGTCCTTCAGTGTCAGCAGAAGACCGTTCCTTGTGTCAAAGTTCAATATCTGCTGTTGGTTGATGCCGTGAGCTCCGCCCTCATAGTAATCGATAGTTGTCAGATAGGTAATTGTATTATCGGTACCCTTCTGCGTGGTAGCTTCAAGGATATAGTGGTATTCATACCAGAAGCGCTTGGAAGCATCATTGCGGTCTTGATTGTACAAGGGCTGCATCGTTTTCTTGTAATTGTCGGTATAGGTCGAGATAAACTTCTCGGCAGCTATCTTCATATCCTTCTCGCCATGCGGATCGAGGAATTTCTTAATGACTGTCTCGTTGATGAGTTCACCAATATGGCCAGCCTTCGATGTGGCCGACTCCAATTTCAAGTGCACCCTGCATGACGGCGCATGCTCTTCACTGGAAAGGGAGATGGTTTTGTCGGCAGTGATCGTCTCGAAAGGAATGTCATTGACTCCGTCATTGTTTTTACAAGCCAACAACAGAAGCATGGTTAAAATGTAGGTGATGATTCTCATATCGTTAAGCTAAATCATTAAATTAGCGGCAAATTTACACTAAATTGGCCAAAACAGCAAATTTCTCGCGAAAAAATGCTAATTTTGCACCCAAATTTCATGGAAATGAAGCAGAAAGAACTCAAAGCGGCTCTATTTGACCTTGACGGGGTGGTGTTTGACACCGAGCCACAATACACAATATTCTGGGGCTCAGTCTGTCGTCAGTATCATCCTGAACATCCAGGTCTGGAACAAGAGATCAAGGGCTCTACGCTCACGCAGATATATGAACGATGGTTCAGTGGAAGTCTGGAAACTGCCAGGGAAGATGTTACCCGCCGGCTGAACGACTACGAGCAGCAGATGCATTATGACTTTCTAGATGGTTTCGAACAGCTGATTCGTGACCTGCACAATCATGGTGTGAAGACGGCTGTCGTTACCAGTTCCAACATGCCTAAGATGGAGAGCGTGTATCGCTATCAGCCAGCTTTTAAGAGTCTCTTTGACGCTATTCTTACCTCGGAGGATTTCGAACGTAGCAAACCGGATCCGGACTGCTATTTGAAGGCTGCGGAGAGATTGGGTGTGAAGAAAGACGAGTGCATTGTCTTTGAAGACAGTTTCAATGGACTTCGCTCAGGGCGCGCTGCCGGGATGAAGGTTGTAGGACTTGCTACTACCAATAGCGCAGAGTCGATATCAGGTTTGTCTGATATCCAGATAGACAATTATATCGGTACAAATTACGAAACACTTTCTGAACTGATTTCATAACACTTTCCAACCCGTAAGCGATGAACTCTCAGAATACCCCTATCCATATTCGATTGTGGCATCATGATTTCTGGCGTATGGCTATTGCCAATCTGCTGTTGACGATGGCAGTCTATATGTTGGTGCCCACGATGCCGCTATGGTTGATTAGTCAGGGATTCTCCTGGACTGAGACCGGAATAGCAATGGGTGCTTTCGGGGTAGGGCTGTTTGTATTAGGTGGCTTTGTGTCGTTCTTGGTACAGCATTACCGCCGTAACATGGTCTGCATCTGGTCTGCTGCGTGTATGGCATTGCTTCTTGGTCTGTCCTATTACTTTGAGACACGTATCAGCCAACTGCCTTTTTATGTAGTTGTGCTCCAGCGTTTTCTCTTTGGTGTCGTGTTTGGATTAGCTCAGATGGTACTTGCAAGTACACTGATTATCGATACTTGTGAAAGCTATCAGCGGACAGAGGCCAATCATTCAGCCTCGTGGTTTGGGCGCTTTGCTCTTTCCCTCGGACCGATAGCGGGTATCTTGACTGCACAGTTGGCAGGTTTTGGTATGGTATTACTCACGGCAGCCTGTCTGTCGGCAATTGCAGTGATACTTATCTCTTTGGTACACTTCCCCTTCCGTGCTCCTCAGGACGATGTGCCTTCGTTTAGTCTTGATCGTTTCTTTCTGCCTCATGGCTTCCCGCTCTTTGTCAATCTTCAGCTTATTATGCTGGCGGTGGGACTGTTGTTCTCCTTGTCACTGACCATCCATTTCTATGGGATGATGATGGCAGGTTTCCTTTCTGCCCTCTTGGCCCAACGTTTTATCTTCCGCGATGCAGAGGTGAAGAGTGAAGTGGTGTCTGGCCTGATTCTCATGGGAGCAGCTCTGCTCATGATGCTGACTCGTACCCAACAGATTGTTGCCTATGCGGCTCCGTTGTTTGTGGGGTTCGCTTTGGGTATCATCGGAGCCAGGTTCCTGTTGTTCTTCATCAAACTGAGTCGTCACTGTCAGCGTGGTACATCACAAAGTACTTTCATGCTCGGGTGGGAGAGTGGTATAGCCTGGGGATTGGGTATAGGTATAGCTTTTTTCCATACAGAGGAGTCGTACGTACTCATAGCAGCCATTATACTTGTCGTATTGGCTCTTGTGATGTACAATTTTACGCACGACTGGTTTGTAAGGAACAAAAACAGATAACGTGGAATCTTTGTAAATGGTATAGCTTCAGTTCTATTTGCTGTTGCTGTCGTCCATGTTTACGGGACGGAACTTGAAATCAGGAGTCGATATGTAACGAACATCGTACTTCCCTGTGTTCTTACCAGTATACAGCTTCTTCATCTTGATCAGTTTCTTCTCAACGTCTTTGCGCTTAGTGGCTGAGATAATGACGACTGTACGGTTCGTCTGTCCTAACGCCTGCGAACAATAGTTACGCAGCTGGTAAGCGTAATTACTGCGCCCAGCAAGCATCTTTTTCTTGGACGTTAGCCAGACGCTGTCCACTTCCTGAATGTCCGTAAAATAGACGATGGAGTCGTTGAATGAAGCGACGAATCCGAACATGTAGGCCTTGGGTACCATGTATTTCTTTGCTGAAGCCGGCATATATGCAGCAGCTGCCAAAAAGGCAGTAGCAATAACAATCTTTGAAAACAGTCTCATTATCCTAAATATGTCTTTAATGTTTTGTTCTTTGTACTTGTGCGAAGCTTTCGGATGGCCTTTTCCTTGATCTGACGAACACGTTCACGTGAAAGTCCGAACTTCTCGCCGATTTCCTCAAGTGTCAGTTCCGGCTGTTCTATGCCGTAAGATGCTTCAATCACTTTGCGCTCTCGTTCGCTGAGCACACTTAGTGCTGCCTGTATTTCGGATTTGAGCGACTCGTTGACAAGTCCCATATCCGTCGTAGGAATATCCTCATTGACGAGCACGTCGAGCAGGCTGCTGTCCTCGCTATCTGCGAATGGCGCATCGACAGAGATATGATGGCTATTGACACTCATGGCCTCGTCGATCTTATCTTGCGGCAGGTCGATTTTGTCTGCAATCTCGTTCAGTGACGGCCTACGTTCGTTCTCTTGCTCAAACTTGTTGATCTCGCGATTGATCTTGTTGAGCGATCCCACTTGATTAAGGGGGAGTCTGACGATACGGCTTTGTTCCGATATGGCCTGAAGGATGCTTTGGCGTATCCACCATACGGCATATGAGATGAACTTGAATCCGCGAGTCTCATCGAAACGTTCCGCCGCCTTCAGCAGTCCAAGGTTGCCTTCGTTGATCAGGTCGGGCAGTGTGAGACCCTGATTCTGATACTGTTTGGCTACGGAGACCACAAATCGCAGGTTAGCTTTCGTCAGCCGTTCAAGTGCTTTCTGGTCACCTTTCTTAATACGCTGCGCAAGCTCCACTTCTTCCTCCGCCGAGATCATTTCTTCCTTGCCGATTTCCTGTAGATATTTTTCCAGTGAGGCACTTTCTCGGTTGGTAATGGATTTAGTGATTTTCAGTTGTCTCATATATAGTTTTGTTTCTAGCCGTTTTGCAAAAGTATAGCTTTTTCTTGATACCGCCAAAAAAAAGCCACGAAATTTTACTTTCGTGGCCATTTTTCGTGTTTTTTCTCTTATTCGTTCTGCAGTGGAACGGCAAAATATCCTTTTTTACCAGTCGGATAAATACCTTGGATATAGAGTACCGGTTCCTTGCTGGTGGATGCTTCCTTGACGGCATCCTGCAGATTTTCGACGCTCTTGATGCTCTCGTCGTTGACCTTCTGGATAATGAATCCCTTAGGCACACCGGCATCTTTCAGTTTGCCGCCGCTGATCTTCATTACCTCGAGGCCGTATCCGATATTGAGCTGTTCTTTCTGTGCGTCAGTGATGGCGCGGAAGGTACCACCAAGAACATCGAGGTCGGCATTCTTCACAACCTTCGTATTGCCCTGCTCATTCTTCAGTGTGACCGTAGCTGTATGACTCTTCTTGTTGCGCAGATAAGAGAGTGAAACCTTGTCACCAGGACGCTTCTTAGCGAGGATTCCCTGCAGCTCACCGAATTTCGTTACTTTCTGTCCGTCAACGGCGGTGATGACATCGCCCTCCTTCAGACCTGCGGCCTCAGCTGCACCATCCTCAACGACCTTAGCTACATAGATACCCTCCATTGTGCCGAGATCCACCTCCTTGTCCTTTTCCTTCTCGGCATCGACATAGTTCTTTACGTCCATACCCTGAATGCCGATCATAGCGCGCTGTACGTTTCCGTACTGCTTGAGGTCGTCTACCACCTTATTCATAATAGTTGTCGGTATAGCAAACCCATAACCGATATTTGAACCAGTCTGAGAGTAGAGCATAGCATTGATGCCGACAAGCTCACCCCTTGTGTTGACGAGTGCTCCACCAGAGTTTCCTTGGTTGATAGCGGCATCTGTCTGAATGAATGACTCTACGCCATTAGCACCGAGGGTGCGGGCCTTGGCAGAAATGATACCAGCTGTTACAGTGTTGTTCAGTCCGAGAGGATTACCCACAGCAAGAACCCATTCACCAACACGTACATCATCGCTGTTAGCTATCGTGATAGCTGGCAGATTCTTTCCGTCAATCTTGATGAGGGCAAGGTCTGTCGTTTTATCTGTACCAATAATGCGTGCTGAGTATTCCTTGTTGTCTGTCAGACTGACAGTCAGTTCGTCTGCACCATCTACGACGTGATTGTTTGTCACAATATAGCCGTCGGCTGAGATGATGACACCAGATCCGGCAGCAGCACGCTTTGGAGTCTGTACCTGACGCTGGCGCTTCTGACCATTATTACCCTGACCGCGTCCGAAGAATCCACCAAACGGATCAGAGAAGAAATCCTCGAATGGATCATTGTATTCCACAGTCTGAATCTTTGAATTCTGTACAGACTTGATGTAGACGACAGATGGTAAGGCCTTTTCTGCGGCGTAAGTCAAGTCGACAGGCTGCCCGGCGGGCGCAGATGATACGACGGGAGCGGGTGCAGAGGCAGTAGCGGCATTGGTCTTGTTGAATGCGGCTACAGAGAGTACTAAAGCAACGGCACAAAAAGCTGGCGTTGCGACATTTACGATCTTTTTCATATTCTCATTCATTTTATTATAATTTTAAATTCAACTTCTGCAGTAGAGGCACTGCGCTTATGCGTTCAAGTTTTGACGATGCAAAGATAGGGGCAAAAATTCGTTTACTGACAAAATGTCGTGAATATTTGTCCGAATTTAACAATTTCAAAGATGCGCTTAACGGGCATTTGCGATTAACACTTTAAATCTTAAATAACTGACAAATTTAATATTTTGTTAACTTTTTAGTTGCATATTTTTAATTATCGAAAGTTTTTTAGGGTAAATTCTTCTATATTCTAAAAAAATGAGCTATCTTTGCATCCGAAAGCACTGTCACGGTCTGTCGCTGGTGTCATTCTGGCACAAGAGGAAAGTCCGGGCAGCACAGGGCGCCCCACTTCTGAAAGTGGAAGCTATTGGTGACAGTAGGTTAGGGCAGAAGAGAATGACCGCCGAACTCCTTTTGTCTCTACCTCTTAAGAGGGAGTGAGAAAGGGGTGGTAAGGGTGAGAAGGTGGTGCAAGAGACCACCAGCCGATGGGTGATCATCGGGCTGTGTCCGCTGGGGGCTGCAAGTTCATGTAAACCGTCCCGACAGAGGGTTGCCCGCCCGAGTTGACGAAGGCCTGAGCAGAAATGCAATACGGCCGGGGCTCATGCGGCGGAGGGTAGAACGCTTGAGCCATGGGGTGACTCATGGACTAGATAAATGACAGGCACCGTGTTTGCACGGTACAGAACCCGGCTTATAGGGACAGTGCTTTCTTTTATAATGTTCTAATCGTGACATCTATCATGAAAGAGGTGATTCGCAAGGTGTATCTGACCGTTCGTTTCTTTACTGAGAAGCGGGTAATGACACAGGCTTCGGCACTGACATATTCAACGTTGCTTGCCATCGTGCCTATCCTCGCTGTGGTCTTTGCGATAGCCCGTGGCTTTGGCTACAACAAGTATATAGAACTCTGGTTCCGCGATTCTTTGGATTCACAGCCGCAGGTGGCAGAAGTCATCATCGGTTTTGTGAATAGTTATCTGGTGCATACGCAGAGTGGCATATTTCTGGGTATCGGACTGCTCTTCATGCTCTATACCGTTCTTATGCTTGTCAATAATATAGAGGAGACTTTCAATCAGATATGGCAGGTGGATAATGCACGACCTATTATCCGCTCGTTGACAAATTATCTGGCTATGTTTTTCCTATTTCCGATCATCATCATCGTATCCACGGGTATTTCGATTTTCATGGCGACGATAGAACAGAAGGTGGATGGTATCGACGTGTTGGGACCGGCGGTTAATTTGTTGCTTGATTACTCACCTTATATTTTATTATCGCTGCTTTTCATCTGGCTCTATGTCTATATGCCTAATACAAAGGTGAAACTTTCATGTGCCATTATTCCAGGAATACTTGCAGGTGTAGCGATGCAGTTGCTCCAACTATTCTATATCTACTCTCAGATCTGGGTGACGAGTTATAACGCCATTTATGGTTCTTTTGCTGCATTGCCATTATTCATGCTCTGGTTGCAGATATCATGGACGATTTGTCTTTTTGGAGCGCAGCTCACATATACGAACCAGAATCTGAACCGAATCGGTTTTAACTTAGAGCCAATGGATGTCCATCCGAAGATTGACATGACTGACGATGAGCGAGGTGAAGAGGCAAGAACACTCTATGCTGACCGTCTGGATTCGCTTTAATAATCAGAACATTATTGAGCTCGTCTGCGTCTGAATTCCGAACAAGTGATAGCTGTGGCAATGGCTACGTTGAGGCTGTCAGCCGTCTCGCCCTGATGGAAATCTGGAATCAGTAACTTTCGATTTATCTTTGTTCGTACAGCCTCCGAGATACCGTTCCCTTCATTTCCCATGATGATGAGCCCTTCTTCGGAAAGTGGCTGTGTGTAGATGTTTTCACCGTCGAGGAGTGTCCCATATATGGGGAAATCTGGTGGAAGGGTGTCGAGAAAATCCAACAGATTAGTGTATATAATGTTCACGCGAGCGATACTGCCCATTGTGGCCTGAATAACTTTAGGATTCCATGCATCAGCCGTATCTTCAGAACAGATAATCGTCTCGATGCCGAACCAGTCTGCTATTCGGATAATAGTTCCGAGGTTGCCTGGGTCCTGTACACCGTCGAGTGCAAGCACAAGTGCACCACCGAAATTTGTGGCAGTCGTTTGGGGTGGGATAGGGAATAGACCTAGCACCTGCTGAGGGTGTTGTAGAAAACTGATGCGCCGCAACTCCTCTTCAGTCACTATCGTATAGGATATCCCGTCGGGAGCCTTCCATTCGTCTGTTGCAAACAGAGCCTCTGGCTTGTGATACTTCAGCAGGTCGCCAACGACTTTCGTTCCTTCGGCAACAAAGAGCCCTTCTCGTTTACGGTATTTCTTTTGTTCCAGCTGGTGGATGTATTTCACTTGGTTTTTTGATATCATTTTGAAAAAAGTCGTTAATTCCGTGGCAAAGTTAAGAAATTATTCGTAATTTTGCAACTTACAAACGAGAATGTTGATGACGAAGTCTCATATTTGCCAGTTTCTCACGATATTGACAGGCGTATTTTTATGTGCCTGTTCTGCATCTCGTGACTTGCCGGAAGAAAGCTATATGCTTGACAAGGTAAAGGTTCTGACGGATGGTAAGTATAAGGATATCAACTTGTCGCAGATGAAGGCCTATGTACGTCAAAAAACAAATTCTCGCTGGTTTTCTACGCTGAAGATTCCCCTCGGTGTCTATGCAATGGCCGGTCAGGATAGTACGTGGCTCAACAAAATGCTTCGTTCTATGGGTGAGGCACCAGTCATCTATGATTCCCTTCTGGCGCAGCAGACCTGCGAAGATTTGCAGATGGCTTTACAGAACAAAGGATACCTTGACGCTGAAGTGAGTCTCTATCTTGATTTGCACAAGAAAAAGGCGGACGCTATCTATGTGCTGCGACCAGGAACGCCCTACCGCATCCGACATCTGGAGCGAGATATCCAAGACTCTCTGATTGCTGATCTTTTGAAAGACCGTCGTTCCTTGTTGCACGACGAGATGCAGTTCAGTGCGGATGTGCTGAACGAAGAACGGTCGGAGATCACACGTTTCCTTCAGGATCTTGGCTATTTCCGCTTCCATAAGGAGTTTATCAACTATCGTGCCCGTAAGGATGCTGATAACCATACTATCGACCTGACAATGATACTTCATCCCTATCGTTCGGACAGTGAAGCGTCTGACACGTTGCATAGTCGCTATAAGATCAGGGATTTGAATTTCGTCAGTGGAGCTGCCGCTGATTCGGTGATTCACCTAAGGGAGTCCGTACTCCGTGAGAACACCTTTCTACATGCAGGTGACTATTATTCGGCAAGTGACTTGCAGAACACCTATAATCATTTCGGCCGTTTGGGTGCGGTAAGATATACGAATATCAGTTTCCAGCCAGTGCCAGATACGACCTTGCTCGACACGAGGGTTATGATTCAGACCAATAAGCCTTCGACTATCAGCTTTCAG
>JAEEGI010013306.1_pt1 | contig 17476 bp, 17 predicted proteins | sample 8958751 | NCBI WGS metagenome assembly JAEEGI01 (sample SAMN16246545, study PRJNA631951) | gut metagenome | biome: gut microbiome; feature: rumen; material: KS-attached | host: Bos | place: Iran: Karaj | collected 2018-10
GTGACCACGGCGGCCACCTCGTAGCCGGCCTGGAGGATCTTCTCAAGCGGAGCCACGGCGAATTCAGGCGTACCCATATACACGATGCGGATCTTGCCGCCACCCTTGCGGAAGAGGTTGATGAAGCGGTGGAAGCGCTTGGATATCCACCGGCCGATGCGCCGGAAGAACTCCTTGTAGGAATCGAGGTTGAACAGCGACGAGTCCTGCGTGGACTTGCGTGTGAGCAGGATACTGATCGGCAGCAGGATGACCGTGGAGATCAGGGTTCCGATCCAGGGCTCCAGCGTTCCCTTTCCAGACAGTTTCCGCCCGATCATGTCAATGATGTAGTAGATCAGGTAGAAGAAGATGGAAATGATCACCGGTGTGCCGAGTCCGCCCTTGCGGATGATGGCGCCCAGCGGTGCGCCCACGAAGAAGAAGAGCAGGCAGGAGATCGAAAGCGTGAACTTCCAGATGGTCTCGATGTCGATCCTGCGGATCGTGCCCAGGTCGTAGGACGATTCGCGCGCCAGGTTTTTCATCTGTTCCTGTCCGTTCTCGGCTTTTTCGGCCGCCATGCGGTTGATGCGCAGCTTCTGCTGGGGCGTGAGGTCCCGGCTGAGGCTGTCCAGGTCGAGGTTGCCCTTGTAGGACGATTCGGCGCGGATGGTGTCCATCTGGTAGAGATAGTTGAAGCCCATCGTGCTCGCAAAGCGGGGGACCTGCCGGAACACCAGGGTGTCGACTTTGCGGGAGATGGAGTCGCGGTCGTTGCGGAGCCGCTTCAGACCCAGGGATTTGATCTCGTCGGCATAGACATCGGAGTTCGAGCGTTCGAAACGGTAGTTGTCGAGCGGGATGATCAGCTGCTGCTCGCGGAAGCGGAGCCGGTTGAGTTCGAGGCTCGTGTCGCGGAACGTCATGTTGTTGGTTTCGGAGTAGGAGCAGCCGTCGTAGAGGTCGAAGATCAGGTTGCGCTTGTCGGGCGTGATTTCGATGTGGCCGCTGTCGGCGGCCGTCATGTTGGTGTTGCCCGAATTGCCGGTATGGTCGTAGACGAGCAGGTTGTACATCATACCGGTATCGTCGTTGCTGTCCTCCACACGGAGGATGTAGCCCTGGATGCCGTCGTAGAAGATGCCCGTGGGGATTTTGATCTCGTCCTTGGTGTTGAGGATGTCGCTCTTGAGGGCGTAGATCTTGTTGAAGGCGTGGGGGACCAGCCGGTCGGCGGCGAAGAAGGCGCCGACGGAAATCAGGACCGAGAGCACCATCAACGGAGCCAGGATGCGCATCAGCGAGATGCCCGCGGCCTTCATGGCCAGCAGCTCGTTGCGCTCGCCCAGGCCGCCGAGCGTCATGATCGAGGCCAGCAGCGTGGCCAGTGGAATGGCGTAGGTGAACAGGGTGCAGGCACCCCATCCCAGGAATTCCAGGATGATGCCCATCCCCAGACCTTTACCCATCAAGTCGTTGACAAACGTGTAGATGAACTGCAGCGAGAGCGCGAAGTCCACGACGAGGAAGACCGCCACGAAGGGGCCTGCAAACTTCTTGATCAGGTAGAGGTCGAGTTTCTTCATCCGGGATTATCGGGTCGCCAGGGCGACGAGCTGTTCGAGTGCGTCCTTCAGGCCAGCAAGATTCTTGCCACCGGCGGTAGCCAGGCCGCTTTGTCCGCCGCCGCCGCCCTGGATGGCCTTGGCGGCCTCCTTGACGTCGGCCTGGGCGTTCTTCCCGGCCTTGACCAGGTCGTTCGAGTACATCAGCAGCAGCTGCGGCTTGCCGCTTGCCTCATAGGCGGCGGCAACGACGAGGTTCTCCACGCCCTGGAGCATCAGGGCGGCGTTGCGCAGCATCTGCGGATCGATGTAACGTTCGATGACGATGACGCGCTTTCCGCCGATTTCGCGGGCCTGGCTCAGCAGGTCGTTCTTCAGCAGGGCGGTACGCTCGCGGAACACTTCTTCCATCTGCTTCTTGTAGTCGCCGTTCTCCTCGACCATCTTGCGGATGGCGCCGGCCAGGTCGGGCGCGTTGTTGAAGAAGGCTTTGGCGGCGCGCAGCGAGTTCTCCATCACGTCGACCACCATTTCGGCTTCCAGGCCCGTGACGGCCTCGATGCGGCGGACGCCGGCGGCGATGGCCGATTCGGCCGTGATCTTGAAGAAGCCGATCGTACCCGTGGCACGGGTGTGGCAGCCGCCGCAGAGCTCGACGCTGTCGCCGAAGCGGACCACGCGCACGCGGTCGCCGTATTTCTCGCCGAAGAGTGCCATCGCACCTTCGCTGCGGGCTTCCTCCATCGTGGCGTCGCGCTTCTCGCAGAGCGGGAAGTTTTCGCGGATGAGCGCGTTGACGCGACGCTCCACCAGGTCGATGTTGTCGTCGCCCAGACGTTCGAAGTGCGAGAAGTCGAAACGGAAGTATTTGTCGCACACGTAGGAACCCTTCTGCTCGACGTGCGATCCGAGGATTTCACGGAGCGCCTGGTGGAGCAGGTGGGTGCAGGTGTGGTTGTTGGCGATCTTCTGGCGGCGTTGTGCATCGACCGTCAGGGTGAAGGTCCCTTCCTGCGCGGCAGGGATCTTTTCGGCGATGTGGATGGTCAGGTTGTTTTCCTTGACGGTGTTGAGGATCTTGACCACTTCGCCGTCCGGACCGGTGACGGTGCCGGTGTCGCCGACCTCGCCGCCCATCTCCCCGTAGAACGGGGTGCGGTCGAAGACCAGCTGGATGAATTCCTTGTTCTTGGCCTTGACGGTGCGGTACTTCATCAACTGAGCTTCCGTGGAGAGCGTGTCATAGCCCGTGAAGGTGCATTCGGTGAACGGGAGCAGCTCCACCCAGTCGCCGTTCTCCACGGCGGTGGCGTTGCGGGCGCGCTCCTTCTGCTTGCCGAGTTCCACGTTGAAGCCTTCCATATCTACGGTGAAGCCGTTTTCCGCGGCGATGAGCTCCGTCAGGTCGATCGGGAAGCCGTAGGTGTCGTAGAGGGTGAAGGCGTCCACGCCGGCGATGCGCTTGTCGGTGCGGCTCTTCTCCATGATGTTGTCCATCAGCTTGATACCCTTGTCGAGGGTGCGCAGGAAGGCCTCCTCTTCCTCCTTGATGACCCGCTCCACGAGTTTCTGCTGGGCCACGAGTTCGGGATAGGCCTCGCCCATGTCGGCGATCAGCTGCGGCACGAGGCGGCAGAGAAACGGCTCTTTCAGGCCGAGGAAGGTGTAGCCGTAGCGGACGGCCCGGCGCAGGATGCGGCGGATCACATAGCCGGCCTTCACGTTGCTGGGCAGTTGTCCGTCCGTGATGGAGAAGCTGATGGCGCGGATGTGGTCGGCGATTACGCGCATGGCAACACCTATCTGGTTTTCAGGCTGGTAGGCCACGCCGCTCAGCTTCGAGATGGCGTCGATCATGCCGGTGAAGACGTCGGTGTCGTAGTTGCTCTTCTTGCCCTGGATGGCCATGCAGAGGCGCTCCAGGCCCATGCCGGTGTCGACGTGCTTTTCGGGCAGGGGCTCCAGCGATCCGTTGGCCTTGCGGTTGTACTGCATGAACACCAGGTTCCAGATTTCGATGACCAGGTGATGGCCCTGGTTGACCATCTGTGCCCCCGGGATGGCGGCGCGCTCCGCGTCGTCGCGCAGGTCGATGTGGATCTCGCTGCAGGGGCCGCAGGGACCGGTGTCGCCCATTTCCCAGAAGTTGTCGTGCTTGTTGCCCATCAGGATGCGGTCGGCCGGAAGATATTGGAGCCAGTAGTCGCGGGCTTCGTTGTCGGCGTCGAGGCCGTCCGGGGCGTAGCCCTCGAATACCGTGGCGTAGAGCCGGTCCTTGGGGAGTTTGTAGACCTCGGTGAGCAATTCCCAGGCCCAGCCGATAGCTTCTTTCTTGAAATAGTCACCGAAGCTCCAGTTGCCGAGCATCTCGAACATCGTGTGGTGGTAGGTATCGTGACCGACCTCTTCCAGGTCGTTGTGCTTTCCGCTGACACGCAGGCATTTCTGGCTGTCCGCCACCCGCTTTGCCGCGGCCGGTGCGTTGCCCAGGAAAATGTCCTTGAACTGGTTCATGCCGGCGTTGGTGAACATCAGGGTGGGGTCGTTCTTGACCACCATGGGTGCGGACGGCACGATCGTGTGCCCTTTCGCTGCAAAGAAGTCCGTGAAGGTCTTCCTGATCTGTTTGACTGTCATGGGTGCGTAATTCATGTAATTAGGCACAAAAATAGTGTTTTTCCGGGTATTTTCCGTATTTTTGCAAAGATATGCCCCGCGAGAAATACATTTTCAACCAGCAGACCCAATCCTACCAGATTGACCGCCGAAGCGTCCGTGCGACCCGCAACAAGACGGGCATCGTGCTGCTGGCCGGAATGGGTGTGTTCCTCGCCTATTATCTGGTGATGCAGGCGCTCGATTTCCGTTCGCCCAAGGCCCTGCTGCTGGAGCGTCGCAACCGCCAGCTGGCCGGCCAGGTGGAACTGCTTGGCGGGCGGATCGAGGAGCAGGAAGAAGTGCTCCGCGACCTGTCGCTGCGCGACAACCTGGTCTACCGTCCGGTGTTCGGCATGGCCGAAATCCCGGACGCCGTACGGCTGTCCGGCCTGCCCGGAGACGCGCGCTATGCCGAATATCTTGGACTGGACCACCAGGACCTGATGGGTTCCGTCGCCCGGCGGGTGGACGGACTTACCCGGCAGGCCTACGTCCAGTCGTTGTCGTTCGACGAAGTGAAGGTTTATTCCAGCCGCGCGGGCGATATGGCTTCCTGCATCCCCTCGATCTATCCGGTCAATCCCAAGACCGTGCAGATGACCAGTCCTTTCGGGGCGCGCTACCATCCTATCCGCCAGGCCATCGTCGTCCATGAAGGCGTCGACCTGGCAGGGCCTGCGGGTCAGCCGGTCTATGCCACGGGCGACGGGGTGGTGGAATCGACCGAGATCAATTTCTCCGGCTACGGCAACGTCATCGTCATCGACCACGGCTTCGGCTACAAGACCCGCTATGCCCACCTCCAGGAAATCAAGGTGACGCAGGGCCAGGTGGTCATCCGCGGCGACCGCATCGGCACGCTGGGCAGCAGCGGCCTTTCGACCGGCCCGCACCTGCACTACGAGGTGCTCTACCGCGGGGTCCCGATCAATCCCTGGAATTTCCTCAATCCCGACGTCTCGCCGGAAGAATACAACAAGATGGTGCGCAATGGCTAGATACGTGTACGATAGGGAGAAAGGCGGCTTCGTGCGCAATCGCCCGGGCCTGAAGACGGTGCTGCTGGCCATCGTCAAATATTCGGCGGCCATCCTCTTTGCGGCGGTCATCTTCTATGTGGTATCCGCCCTGTTCTTCAGCACGGACCGCGAGCGGCGGCTCGAGCACGAGCGTGACTTGCTGGCCGGCGAGTATGCCGGCCTGTCGCAGCAGCTCGACCTGGTGGAAGGCACGGTGGAAAACCTGCGCGTCAGGGACCGTGAGATCTACAATGAACTTTTCAATGCCGACCCTCCGAACTACATCACCGAGGAACGCGACACCCTGCTCTCCGCAGCCGGTGAACTCGAATCGCTTCCGGAAAGCGACCTGATCTGGGATGCCTACGCGCTCTCCAGCCGGATGGAGTCCACGGCCTCGCAGGTATCGCGCTGGCTCACCGAAATCGATACCCTGCTCTCGGGCGGCACGGTCACGCCGACGGCCATCCCTTCGGTCGTGCCGCTGACCCGTTTCTCGCCCATGCAGGCCGGCGCCTCGGTCGGCAAGAAAGTCAATCCGTTCTACAAGACCATCCACGACCACGAGGGCATCGACCTGGTAGCGCCTCCCGGCACGCCGGTGCGCTGTACGGCTGAAGGCAAGGTGACCCGTGTGGAACGCAGCGAGAAGGGGATGGGCAACCAGGTGACCGTCTCCCACAAAGGCGGCATCGAGACCGTTTACGCACACCTCGACGCCATCCGCGTCTCGGTCGGACAGACGCTCCGGCAGGGCGCGGTGATCGGGACCGTGGGCCAGACCGGCTCCTGTTTCGCGCCCTGCCTGCACTACGAAGTGCGGCGCGGCGATTTCGTCCAGGATCCGGTAAACTATTTCTTTGCGGAACTTACGCCCGAGAACTACCGCGACATGATGATCGTCGCCCTTACGACGGGCCAGTCGATGGACTGACCCCTGATTACGACCATGGCAGAAAGACTATACTACAAAATCGGCGAAGTGGCCAAACTGCTCGGGGAGGACGTCTCCACGATCCGTTTCTGGTCAGACACCTTCCCCCGCTACATCCGCCCGGAGCGCAATGCGAAGGGAAACAGGCTCTTCCATCCTGAAGACCTGGAGAATCTCCGGCTGATCCACTACCTGACCCGCGTGGAGGGCCTCAAGCTCGACGGCGTGGCCCGCAAGCTGGCGGAGAACCGCGACGGACTGGAGCACAAGCGCCAGATCGTGGAGAAACTCTACGGCATCCGTTCCCAGCTGTCCGAACTTTACGAAAGCATCTGACGATGAAAGCCCAGGAAATCGCAGCGGTTCTCGAGGCATTCGCACCGCTCCCCGGACAGGAGTCCTGGGACAATTCCGGCTTCTGCATCGGCAGCCCGGAAGCCGAGGTGCACGGCGTGATGGTCGGCTTCGACTGCACGGCGGCGCTGCTGCGTGAAGCGGCGGCCCGGGGTGCCGACATGGTCGTGACCCATCATCCGCTGATCTTCGGCGGCCTGAAACACATCGATCCGGACGATCCGGTGGGAGAAGCCGTCATCGAGGCCATCCGCAACGGCATCGTCGTGTATGCCGCCCACACCAATGCCGACAAGGCGCCCGGCGGCGTCAACGCGCTGATGGCAGCCCGCCTCGGTATGGTTGAACCGGAGCCGCTCGACGAGCACCAGCTCGCTTTCATCGGCTTGCTTCCCGCCCCGCTGTCGGGCGCGGCGTTCTGCGACCTGGTCAAGGAACGTTTCTCTCTCAAGATGCTGCGCTGCTCGGCTCCCGTGGAGACGGTTTTCCGCGTGGCTACCAGCTGCGGCTCAGGCTCTTCCTTCGCGGATGCGGCTTTCCGGGCCGGTGCGGACGCCTTCGTCACGGGCGACGTGTCGTACCATCATTTCTTCGTCCCGCAGGGGCGGATGATCGTCGATATCGGCCACTGGGAAAGCGAGGTGGAGATTGTATCGAAGTTCGTTTCGGTACTTCGAGAAAAAATGCCTACATTTGCGGTTTACACGGCAACGAACGAAAATAATAACCCGATATACTACTACTAAGCAAGCTATGGCTACGAAAAAGAAGGTAAACAAGATCGTCACCCCGATCGACCAGCGTGAGACTTTCGTCTCCCTGTCGAAAAACATGGCCGACACCGATTCGATCGCGATGGAGCAGAAGCTCCGTACGCTGTATCGCATCCAGCAGACCGACACCAAGATCGACAAGATCTACCTCCTGCGCGGCGAACTCCCGCTCGAGGTGCAGGACCTGGAAGACGAGATCGAAGGTCTCCATACCCGGATCGCCAACGCGAAGGCCGAGATCAAGGAGATCGAGAAGGCCAATACCGAGCACAAGCACGTCATCGAGGAGAGCAAGCACCTGATCGCCAAATATGACGCCCAGCGTGACAACGTGAAGAACAACCGCGAGTACGAGTCCATCAGCAAGGAAATCGAATACCAGGACCTGGAGCAGCAGGTGGCCGCCAAGAAGATCCGGGAGAACGAAGCCCTGATCTCCGAGAAGAAGGCTGTCATCGAGGAAGCCCAGCAGACCCTCTCGCACCGCGAGGCCGACCTGGTGGAGAAGAAGAAAGAACTCGACACGATTGTCGAGGAAACCGCCAAGGAAGAAGAAGACCTGCTCAAGGAGCGCGAGAATCTGGTCAGCCAGATCGACGAGCGTATGATGGTGGCCTACACGAAAGTGCGCGCCAACGCCCACAACAAGCTCGCCGTGGTGACCGTCAACCGCGACGCCTGCGGCGGCTGCTTCAACAAGATTCCGCCCCAGCGCCGGCTCGACATCGAGGAGAGCAAGAAGATCATCGTCTGCGAGTACTGCGGACGTATCCTGGTGAGCTCCAGCTTCGAGGAAGAGAAATAAATCCTGCCTTCAGCGATGGCCGCCAACGACAAGCGACAGACGCGACAGACGCGCACGCAGCGCGTCAACCTGGATGCGATCGCCGAAGACTTCGGCGGTCGCAAGCCGCCTCAGGCCATCGACATCGAGGAGGCCGTGCTCGGCGCGCTGCTGCTGGAACCCGAAGTCGTTCCCGACATCCTCGACCAGCTGCAGGCCGACTGCTTCTACAAGGACGTCCACAAGAAGATTTTCGAGGCCATCACCACGCTTTCGAGCCGCAACGACCCGGTCGACATCTTCTCCGTCTCGGATGAACTGTCCAAGCGCGGTGAGCTGGAAGAGGTGGGCGGTATGGCCTATCTGAGCCAGCTGTCCACCAAGATCGGCGCCGCCGCCCACGTGGAATACCACACCAAGGTCCTGCTGCAGAAGTTCCTGCAGCGCGAACTGATCTCCATCTCCTATGAGGTGCAGAAGGCGGCCTTCGACGACTCCCTGCCCGTCGACGATCTGATCGACTCGGCCGAGGAGAAAGTCTTCACGCTGGCCCAGCGCAACGTGCGCAACGAGACCAAGCCCATCCTTTCGGTCATCAACCGGGCGGTCGAGCAGATCGAGATCAACCAGAAGCGCGAAGACGGCCTGAGCGGCGTCCCTTCGGGCTATACCGGCATCGACCGCGTGACTTTCGGCTGGCAGCCTGCCGACCTGATCATCCTGGCCGCCCGTCCTTCCGTCGGTAAGACGGCGTTCGTGCTGACTATGGCCCGCAACATGGTGGTGGACCACCACATCCCCGTCGCGTTCTTCTCCCTGGAGATGCCCGACACACAGCTGGTGACCCGTATCATGGTCAGCGAAACCGGCCTTCCCTCCGAAAAGCTGCGCGGCGCCAAGAAGATGACTCAGGACGAGTGGACGCAGCTCCACGACGGCCTGAACAAACTCTCTCGCGCTCCGCTCTGGATCGACGACACGCCGTCGCTCTCCATCTACGAGTTCCGTTCCAAGGCCCGCCGCCTGGTCAATAAGCAGCACGTGAAACTCATCATCATCGACTACCTGCAGCTGATGACCGGCCCGCCCGAGCTTAAGGGCATGCGCGAGCAGGAGGTGGCCGCCATCTCCCGTTCGCTGAAAGCCATCGCCAAGGAGCTCAACGTCCCGATCATCGCCCTGTCGCAGCTCAACCGTTCGGTGGAGACGCGCGGCGGCAACAAACGCCCGCAGCTGAGCGACCTTCGCGAATCGGGCGCTATCGAGCAGGACGCCGACATCGTGATGTTCATCCACCGTCCGGAATTCCTGGGCGTGCAGGATGAAGGCGGCTTCCCCGGCGAGACCGACCTGATCATCGCCAAGCACCGCAACGGCGAGGTCCGCGACGTGAAGATGCGCTTCCTCTCGTCGGAAGTCAAGTTCGTCGACTACGACGACCGTCCCTTCGACGAGCCCGACAAGGCTTCCTACACAGAATCCCGGATGAACATGTTCCAGCCGGGCAATGAATTCGACCTGATCAACGACGGGATATAATGGCAAAGGAACGTATCGAACACGAAGGCAAGGTGATCTCGGTCGACAAGGACTACATCTCCGTCGAGATCCTCAACAAGTCGGCCTGTGCGGCCTGCCATGCAAAAGCCGTCTGCGGCGCCTCCGACCAGGCCGTCAAGGTGGTCGAGGTGGCGCAGGACATCTCCACGCTCGCCGCTGACTACCAGGTGGGTGAGACGGTCAACGTCGTGATGAGTTCCGCCATGGGTACGCAGGCCATCTGGCTCGCATATGTGGTGCCTTTGATCGTGCTGATGGCCTCGATCCTGGTGTTTTCCCTCTGCGGCGCGAGCGAACTGGCCATGGGACTGGGCTCCCTGGGCATCGTCGCGCTTTACTATCTGGGGGTCTATCTTTTCAGAAACAGAATTTCCAAAATATTTATCTTTTCAATCGAAAAACAACCTAAATGACTGGAACTATCCTTATTACAATTGCTTGTCTGGTGGCCCTCGGGCTGCTGTTCGCAGTTGTGCTCTACTTCGTGGCACAGAAGTTCAAGGTTGAGGAAGACCCGCGGATCGCAACCGTCGAGTCGATCCTTCCCGGAGCCAATTGCGGCGGCTGCGGACAGGCAGGATGCCACGCCTTCGCCGAGAATGTGGTGAAGGCTCCGAGCATGGAAGGCTTCTTCTGCCCGGTAGGCGGTAATCCGGTAATGGCCAAGGTCGCCGAGGCGCTCGGCCGCGCCGTCGAGGAGTCCGCTCCGAAGGTGGCCGTCGTCCGCTGCAACGGCACGCTGGCCAGCCGTCCCCGTACCAACGTGTATGACGGCTATGCTTCCTGCAAGGTGATGGCCAGCCTCTACAGCGGCGATACCGGCTGCAAGTTCGGCTGTCTGGGCAAAGGCGACTGCGAGGCCGCCTGCAAGTTCGATGCGATCCATGTCGATCCCGAAAAGGGTGTCGCCGTGGTGGATGAAAACAAGTGTACCGCCTGCGGCGCTTGTGTGAAGGCTTGCCCCAAGAGCATCATCGAACTCCGTCCCAAGGGGTTCAAGAACAGAAGGGTTACGGTCCTGTGCGTCAACAAGGACAAAGGTGCCCTCACCCGCAAGGCCTGCACCGCCGGCTGTATCGGCTGCGGCAAATGCGCCAAGACCTGCCCGTTCGGCGCCATCACGGTCGAGAACAACGTGGCTTACATCGACTTCACCAAGTGCAAGCTCTGCCGCAAGTGCGTGGAGGTCTGTCCGACCCACGCCATCAACGAAGTGAATTTCCCTCCCAAACCCGTAATCGCCAAGCCCAATGAAGAAAACGTTTAGAATCGGCGGCGTGCATCCGCACGACAACAAGATCTCCGCAGAAGCTGCGATCGAGATCTTCCCTGCGATCGAGACCGCCTATGTTTCGATGGCGCAGCATCTGGGCGCACCGGCCACGCCCGTAGTGGCCGTGGGCGACCACGTGAAGGTGGGGCAGGTGATTGCCGAGCCCGCCGGTTTCATCTCCGGCTTCGTCCACTCCCCCGTGTCGGGTACCGTCAAATCGATCGGCCCCCGCGCCGACATTGCCGGCAACCTGGTCCCGCACGTCGAGATCACGGTCGAAGGCGACGAGTGGATGGAAGACATCGACAGAAGCGACACCGTCGTCAAGGATATTCCCTTTACGCCGGAAGAGATCATCGAGAAGGTCAAGAAGGCCGGCGTCGTCGGCCTGGGCGGCGCTTCGTTCCCGACGCACGTCAAACTCGCCCCTCCGAAGGACAAGAAGGCCGAGTGCGTGATTCTCAACGGAACCGAGTGCGAGCCTTACCTGACGAGTGACGACCGCATCATGCGGGAACGTCCCCGCGAGATCCTCATCGGCGGCGCCATCATGATGAAGGCGCTCGGCGTGACCCGCGGCTATGTGGGTATCGAGGAGAACAAGCCTGCGGCCATCGCCTCGATGACCGAGGCTGCCCGCGAATTCCCGCAGATCGAAGTGGTCGTCCTCAAGAAACGCTACCCGCAGGGTGGTGAGAAACAGCTCATCGACGCGGTCATCCGCCGGCAGGTCCCCTCGGGCGCCCTTCCTATCGATACGGGCGCCGTGGTGCAGAACGTCGGCACCTCGCTGGCCGTCTATGAAGCGGTCCAGAAGAACAAGCCGCTGATCGACAACGTCATCACCGTGACGGGCGGCTGCCTCCCCGTGCAGCATAACTATAAGGTGCGCATCGGTACGCCGATGTCGAAGATCCTCGAAGTGGCGGGCGGCGTGCCCGAAAAGGCCGCCAAGGTGATCAGCGGCGGTCCGATGATGGGCCGTGCCATCGCCAACCTCGACGCTGCCACGGTCAAGGCCAACGGTGCCATCCTGGTACTGACCGAAGCGGAGACGCGCCGTAAACCCGAATCCAACTGTATCCGCTGCGCCAAGTGCGCCTCGGCCTGCCCGATGGGCCTGGAGCCGTGGCTGCTCAACAAGCTCAGCCGTGCCGGCGGCCGGTTCGACGAACTCGAGAAGGAGCGCGTCTTCGACTGCATCGAGTGCGGTTGCTGCAGCTTCACCTGCCCGGCCCAGATCCCGCTGGTCGATATGATCCGCATCAGCAAGGCGGAAGTAATGAAGATTATGCGTAGCAGACCTAAAAAATAGACGACCGATGAACAAACTTCTCGTATCACCTTCTCCTCATACCCACGGCAAGGAGAGCACGCAGTCGATCATGCGCGACGTGCTCATCGCCCTTGCCCCGGCCATGCTGGTGTCGATTCTCTCCAGCGGCTGGTCGGCGCTGATGCTCATTCTCGTGGGCGCCGCCGCCTGCGTGCTGACGGAATTCCTGATCCAGAAATACCTGCTCAAGCGGCCGGTCACGGTCAGCGACCTGTCGGCCGTCGTCACCGGTTGCCTGCTGGCGCTCAACCTGCCCCCGAATTCTCCGTGGTGGCTCATCGTCATCGGCTCGGTGGTCGCCATCGGTGTCGCCAAGATGACCTTCGGCGGTCTGGGACAGAATATTTTCAACCCCGCCCTGGTGGGCCGTGTCTTCCTGCTGGTCTCTTTCCCGGTGCTGATGACGACCTGGAACGATTCCGGTTCGATGTTCGGTCTGGTGGACGCCTTCTCCGGCGCCACGCCGCTGGGTGCGGTCAAGGAAGGCCTCAAGAACGGAATGACCCTTTCCGAACTGACCGCTGACAACCTGACCTTCTCCCAGCAGTTCTTCTTCAACATGGGCGGTTCGGCCGGTGAGTTCTCAGCCATCGCGCTGATCCTGGGCTTCATCTACCTGCTCTGCCGCCGCGTGATCAAGGCCACCATCCCGGTGACCATCTTCTGCACGGTCTTCGTGGTGTCCGGCATCTTCTGGCTGGCCGACCCCGAGCGTTTCACCAATCCGGTGTTCAACCTCTTTACGGGTGGCCTGCTGCTGGGTGCCATCTTCATGGCAACCGACTACGTGACCTCTCCGATGACCACCAAGGGCCAGATCATCTTCGGTATCGGCATCGGTCTGATCACGGTATTCGTCCGCTATTTCGGTTCCTATCCGGAGGGCGTCTCGTTCGCCATCCTGATCATGAACTGTACGGTTCCTCTGCTCAACAAGTATTGCAAACCGCGCCGGTTTGGGGAGGTTAAGAAATAATGGCAGCAAAATCTACATTCGGCAACATGGTGCTGGTGCTTTCCGGCATCTGCCTCGTGTGCTCAGCCCTGCTGGGTACCGTCTATGCGGTGACCAAGGCCCCGATCGAGGCCTCCGAGATCCAGAAGGTCAACGCGGCCATCGCCGCCGTGACGCCGCAGTTCGACAACGTCCCTTCCGAAGCTGTCCGCGACGTTGAAGGCGGCCAGATCTACACCGCCACGGTCGGCGGCGAACCGGTCGGCTACGCCATCAAGGTGTCGGTCGGCGGCTTCGGCGGTCCGCTCCAGCTGATGGTCGGCTTCACGCCCGACGGAACGGTCTACAACACTTCCGTCATCTCCCACTCCGAGACCCCGGGCCTGGGTGCGAAACTCGTGGACGAGAACATCGCCCCGCGCCAGCAGGTCAAGGGCAAGAACCCTGCGGTGAACAACCTTTCCGTCAAGAAGGACGGCGGCGAGATCGACGCCATCACGGCTTCGACCATCACGTCGCGTGCCTTCCTCAAGGGTGTGGGCGCCGCCTACGAAGTGTTCAAGAACAACTGTGCAACCCCTAATACGATTGAGCAATGAGCAAGAATAGCAAATTACAGCTGATTGTCGACGGCATCGTCAAGAACAATCCCACGTTCGTGCTCGTTCTGGGTATGTGCCCGACGCTGGGAACCACCACCTCGGCCATCAACGGTATGGGCATGGGTCTGGCCACGATGATCGTGCTGATCCTGTCGAACATCACCATTTCGGCCATCGCCCGGATCATTCCCGACAAGGTCCGCATCCCGTGCTACATCGTGGTCATCGCCTCGTTCGTGACCATCGTCCAGCTTCTCCTGCAGGCCTATGTGCCGGTGCTTTATGACGCACTGGGCATCTTCCTGCCGCTGATCGTGGTCAACTGTATCATCCTTGGCCGCGCCGAAGCCTTCGCCAACAAGAACAGCGTGGGTGATTCCGCGCTCGACGGTGTGGGTATCGGCCTGGGCTTCACCATCGCCCTGACCGCCATCGGTCTGGTGCGTGAGATCCTGGGCAGCGGTTCGGCCTTCGGCTGGAAGTTCCTCCAGGGCGACGGCATGCTCGCCTTCGTCCTTGCGCCTGGCGCATTCATCGTGCTGGCCTATCTCATGGTCGTTTTCAGAAAGATCACCAATAAGGCATAAACTATGAAGATCCTGCTTATTTTCATTTCCGCGATATTTGTCAACAATGTCGTCCTGAGCCAGTTCCTGGGCGTATGTCCGTTCCTGGGCGTATCGAAGAAGGTCAACACGGCCGTCGGCATGACCGCCGCCGTCACCTTCGTGATGGCCATCGCCACGCTGGTGACCTTCCTGCTGCAGAAATATGTGCTGGTGCCCTTCAATCTGGTTTTCCTCCAGACGGTGAGCTTCATCCTCGTGATCGCCTCGCTCGTGCAGATGGTCGAGATCATCATCAAGAAGATCAGCCCCTCGCTCTATCAGGCCCTGGGTATCTTCCTGCCCCTGATCACCACCAACTGCGTGGTATTGGGCGTGGCCATCCAGGTGGTGACCAACGAATACAATTTCGGTTTTGCCGAAGGTGCCCGTATGCTGGGCCTCGGCGAAGCTATGCTCTTCTCCATCGCCACGGCCATCGGCTACGGCCTGGCGCTGATCCTCTTCGCGGGTATCCGCGAGCAGCTTGAGCTGAGCAATGTGCCCAAGTCTTTCAAGGGTGTCCCCATCGCCCTGCTGACGGCCGGCATCATGGCACTTGCCTTCATGGGTTTCTCCGGCCTGGTGTAATGAATCACAAGCCGTTGACCCTCACGGACATTGAGGCGCTTCTTCGGGCCGGAAAGCTCGAAGAGGCGCATCAGTCCCTGCGCGAGTTCGTCAAGCGCGAACCCGACAACCCCCAAGGCTGGTATATGCTGGGCAATCTCTACCGCCGGCAACAGCTCTGGGGCGAAGCCATCAACCATCTCAACAAAGCGAAACTCCTCGACCCCGACGGTCCCGCCGACGCGGCCATCGAGTCGATCTACGACATCATCCGTTTCGTCAACGTAGATTTGATGAACCCGTAAAAAGATGAGGAGACGGCCATAAAAACCCCCACTTTTTATGGCCGGAAGCCAGTTTTACACCCTCTCAGCCATAAAACAGCCCAGTTTTTATGGCCGGGACTCCTAGACGATGCGGGAAACCTGGGCGCGCTATACAAAAAAACTCACTGCCGTCTGACAGTGAGTTTTTGGTTTTTGTCGGGAAGAGGTGCCCGGTCTACCAGCGGTTCAGCGGCAGACCGTTCATCTTCATCTTCACCTGCTGGCGGACTTCCTCGATGATCTGGTCGTTTTCGACATTGCAGAGGACCTTGTCGATCAGATCGACGATGCCCGGCATATCCTTCTCGACCAGGCCGCGGGAGGTAACGGCCGGCGTACCGACGCGGAGGCCGGAGGTCTGGAAGGCGCTGCGGCTGTCGAACGGCACCATATTCTTGTTGACGGTGATGCCGGCGCGGACGAGGGCCTTCTCGGCCACCTTACCGGTCAGGTCGGGGAACTTCGTGCGGAGGTCGATCAGCATCAGGTGGTTGTCGGTACCGCCGGAGACGATGTAGTAGCCCTTCTTGATGAAGGCTTCGGCGAGTGCCTTGGCGTTCTTCTGGACCTGGATCTGATAGTCGCGGAACTCGGGCTGCAGGGCCTCGTAGAAGGCCACGGCCTTGGCGGCGATGCAGTGCTCGAGCGGACCGCCCTGGATGCCCGGGAAGACGGCGGAGTTGATCATCGCGCTCATCTTCTTGATTTCGCCCTTCGGCGTGGTGATGCCCCACGGGTTGTCGAAGTCCTTGCCGATGAGGATGACGCCGCCACGCGGGCCACGGAGGGTCTTGTGCGTGGTGGAGGTCACGATGTGGGCATACTTCACAGGGTTCTTCAGCAGGCCTGCGGCAATCAGACCGGCAGGGTGTGCCATATCGACCATGAAGATGGCGCCTACCTTGTCGGCGATTTCGCGCATACGGGCCCAATCCCATTCACGGGAGTAGGCGGAGGCGCCGCCGATGATGAGCTTCGGCTTGTATTCCAAAGCTTTGCGCTCCATATCGTCGTAGTCTACCAGACCGGTTTCCTTATTCAGCTGGTAGCCGATGGCGTGGTACATTTTGCCCGACATGTTGACCGGGGAGCCGTGCGTCAGGTGACCGCCATGGGCCAGGTCGAGTCCCATGAAGGTGTCGCCGGGCTGCAGGCAGGTGAAGAACACGGCCATGTTGGCCTGCGCACCGGAGTGCGGCTGCACATTGGCGTATTCTGCGTCGAAGAGTTTGCAGAGGCGGTCGATGGCCAGCTGTTCGATCTGGTCGACCACTTCGCAACCGCCGTAGTAGCGGGCGCGGGGATAACCTTCGGCATATTTGTTCGTGCAAACGCTGCCGAGGGCCTCGAGTACCTGCTTGCTGACGAAGTTTTCAGAAGCGATGAGCTCGATGCCTTCGCTCTGGCGCTCTTCCTCCTTGCGGATCAGGTCGGAAATTTGAACGTCTTGTTTCATATAGGTGTTATGATTATTTTATAGTATTGCCTCTTTAGTGAAGAATATACAAAGATAAAACAAATTCCTATATTTGTGATGGCAATTTGAACAATAATGTTCCGAAAACTTTTGAACAGCGAACTGGGCCGCATCAGTGTGGAAGAATTCAAACAGGCCGGCAAAGCGCCGATCGTCCTGGTGCTCGACAACGTGCGCAGCCAGCACAACATCGGTTCTGCCTTCCGCACTTGCGACGCGTTCCGGGTCGGCCGGATCTGCCTCTGCGGCATCTCGGCCACGCCGCCCACACCGGAAATCCACAAGGCCGCCCTGGGTGCCGAATTCAGCGTGGACTGGGCGCATTTCGATACGGCGCTGGAGGCTGTCACGGCCCTTCGCAGCGAAGGCTATACCATCGTCAGCGTGGAGCAGACCGAGCATTCGACGCTCCTGCAGGATTTTCGTCCGGATCCGGAAAAGCGCTACGCCCTGGTATTCGGCAACGAGGTCAAAGGCGTCGCCCAGGAAGTGGCGGATGCTTCCGACCTGTGCCTGGAAATCCCGCAATACGGTACCAAACACTCGCTCAACGTATCCGTATCAATCGGTATCGTGCTTTGGAACATTATTTTGAACAATTTCCGATAGATTCTAAAAAAAGTTACTATATTTGCAGTCCCATTTCGGGAACTCGGGAAGTGGCGCAGTTGGCTAGCGCGCTGCGTTCGGGACGCAGAGGTCG
>JAEEGI010013307.1_pt1 | contig 17476 bp, 7 predicted proteins | sample 8958751 | NCBI WGS metagenome assembly JAEEGI01 (sample SAMN16246545, study PRJNA631951) | gut metagenome | biome: gut microbiome; feature: rumen; material: KS-attached | host: Bos | place: Iran: Karaj | collected 2018-10
TTTCCAGTCGATCGTCCTTCCGGGTTCCGTCATGACCGTGACGCATACCGGAGCAGGGGAGTACACCCTCAAGAATGCGGACGCGACGGCGGTCGTCAACATCAACGACGATGTGTTCACTTCCGACCAGTTCGAGGCGTTCACGAACCAGATGGGCCTCCTGCAGCCCGGCATGGCCAATGTCTATTATGACGGCATGCCCTTCGTCCGCTATAAGAATGTTTCCTATTTCCCGCTCAAGGCGACCACGACGTTGGATTTTGGCGCCTACGGCATCGACATACATGCCGACGGCAAGGGCACGGTGTATTTCCCCTTCGCGACGCTCGCGGACATGTATACCGACCTTTATTACCACCACGCCGGCTTCAACGGCGAGAAGGTGGTGGCCAACCTGTCGGTCAATGAGGTGAGCCTCGCCGAGATCGATCCCGACTATAACAAGCCCCTCCTGGCCCGGACCACCCGTCCGGCGGATCTGGCGGAGTTCAATTACAAAGAGCTCTGCTTCGCCATGGACCATTTCTACGGCTTCCCCGGTCGGATCCAGTACAATGACGCGCTCAAGGCCAAGGGTTTGGACAAGGTTCTCGAAGAAGATATCGCAGTCGGTCCCGCGGTCAAGAAGCTCCTGCTTTCCGATCAGCTTTCCGACTACCTGGCCGGGATGACCGCCCTGACGGGCGTCTATATGGACGGCCACACCGCCCTGGAGCTGACCGGAAACGCCATGGAAGAAGGGGACACGGAAAAGTATGCCGATCTGTACGCGGCCTACCGCCAGGCGCTCATGGGAAACCAGGAGATCTTCGGCATGCTGATGTCCGCGGTCCAGTCGATGATGTCCATGGTCGTGGACCAGCAGGCGGTTGAAACTCTCCGCCCGAAAGCCTACGGTGAAGGTGTGACCTACATCAAGAAGGGCGATACGGCCGTGTGCGTGTTCGACTCGTTCAACAGCCGGAATGAAGCCGCCTGGAAAGCCTATTATGCCGGTACAGGCCCCATGCCCACCGTCGAGAATACGGAGGATGACGACATGGTTATCTTCCTGGACGCCCTGAAAAAGGCCGCGGCCGATCCGGAAGTGAAGAACTTCGTCATCGACATCACCGCCAACGGCGGCGGTTCCGCCGACATCGTCATGGCCATGACCTCCCTCATCATGGACAAGAGCTACATCAGCCAGGACAATTCCCTCACCGGCCAGCGGTCGATCGTGGAGTACGAGGTGGACCGCAATTTCGACCGCGTTTTCGATGCGAAGGACGAGGATGTGCATTATGACCTCAACTTCGCCGTCCTGACTTCCGGCATGTCCTTCTCCTGCGGCAACCTGTTCCCGTCCATGCTCAAGGACGCCGGCATCCCCGTGATCGGCACGACTTCCGGCGGCGGCGCCTGCGCCATCCAGGCCATGTGCACGGCCGACGGTTTCTGCTTCCAGATCTCTTCTTTCCGTGCCCGGCTCAACACCCTGGACGGAGAGAACATCGACGCCGGCGTAACCCCCGACATCCCGATTTCCACGGACGGAACGGTCGAGGTGAAGGTGTCGGACGAACAGTCCGTCACGGTGAAGGATTTCACGAAGTATTACGATATCGACTATCTCCGGACGCTGCTGGAAGGCAGGTAAGCGGACGGATGAGGCCGTAATCCGACCAGGGCCCGCGGGATTTCCCCCGCGGGCCCTTTCCGTCAATTGGTTACAATATGTTTGTTTTTTGATATAATATGTTTCAAACTTGATATTCAATCGCAGGGGCATCCGTTACCTTTGCATAAATTTGCGATTTTTGTAACCTATAACCAACCCAATACGTTTTTCAACCATCTAATGAACCCTGAAATGATGAAAAGGAAACTATCTCATCTGTTCGGAATGCTGGTGCTCCTGCTCCTGCTGCCCGGACAGATTTCCGCCCAGAACCAGCGCGTGACTGGCAAGGTCCTGGACGAACAGGGAGAGGGGGTGATCGGAGCCGGTGTGGTCATACAAGGGACCACGACCGGAACGATCACCGACTTGGACGGTAATTTCTCGCTGTCCGTTCCCCGTGGCGCCACGCTCGAGATTTCTTGTGTCGGATACGCGACACAGGCGGTCCAGGTGACAGGCACGACCCTCACCATCACCCTGTTGCCCGACACTACCGCGCTGGACGAATCCGTGGTCATCGCGTATGGCCAGCAGAAGAAGGTGACCATTACCGGTGCGGTTTCCGCGGTGAGCGGCGAAGGCCTGATGAAGGCTCCGGTCGCAAACGTGGCGAACGCCCTCCAGGGAAATCTCCCCGGTGTGTCCGCCGTCCAGCCTTCCGCCATGCCGGGTGCTGACGAACCGGTCATCCGTATCCGTGGCGTCGGATCCCTGAACAGCGCGGAACCGCTGGTCCTCGTGGACGGCGTCGAACGTTCTTTCTCCCAGTTGGATCCCAACGAAATCGAGAGCATCTCCGTCCTCAAGGATGCTTCGGCCACGGCCGTGTTCGGTGTCCGCGGCGCGAACGGTGTCATCCTCGTGACCACCAAGCGCGGTACGACCGGAAAGGCCTCGGTGACCGCCACGGCCAACGCCGCCGTGCAGACGATCTCCAAGTTCATCGACTTCGCCGATTCCTATACCTACGGCCAGATGTGGAACTACACCGCCATCACCGACGCGCTCCCGATGAACGCCTGGCCCGGTTCCGTGAAAATCGCCGATTATACGCCGTATGCCGACGCCGGCATCCGGTTCAGCCAGGAAGTCATGGAGCATTTCCGCACCGGCGACATGCCCCGTACGTTCCCGAACATGGACTGGATCGACTACATCATGAACGATTCCGCCTGGCAGGAACAGGCCAACGTGAACGTGAACGGCGGTACCGAACGGGTGCGCTATTTCGTCTCCGCCGGTTTCCTGAACCAGGATTCCCTGTTCAAGACGTTCTCCAACAACAAGCATGAGACCTTTGACTATCAGCGTCTGAACTACCGTGCGAACCTCGACATCGACGTCTCCCGCCTCAGCCAGGTGTCCATCACCCTGGGCGGACGCATGCAGGACCGCAACACGATGGGCGGCGGTGAAGGTTTCCTCTTCCGTTACCTGCAGGGAGCCACGCCGTATGCCGGAAGCGGCATCGACGCGGCGGGCCGTCACATCGTTTCGGACCCGAACCTCGTCGGCCAGTACGACCGTGACGCCCTCTCGAACTACTACAACCTCGGTTATCAGAACGAAAGCACGAATGTGCTGAACTTCGACATCCAGTACAAACTGGACCTGGGTTTCATCACCAAGGGTCTGGATTTCAAGACCAAGGTGTCCTACAACTCCCAGTACACCGCCCGCAAGAACCGGGAGAACGGTTACGGTACGGGTTTGACCTATGTCGCCACCATCGTCAACGGCGAGGAAGTCCTCCGCAAGGAGAACATCACCTGGCCGACGCCCTACAGCGAGTCCAAGTGGGGCAGCCGCAACTGGTATGCGGAAGCGAGCTTCAACTACAACCGCCGTTTCGGCAAGCACAACATCGGCGCGCTGCTCCTCTACAACCAGAGCAAGACCTACTATCCCGGTGACAACAGCGGCAACATCTACCAGTCCATTCCGAGAGGTTACGTCGGCCTGGTCGGCCGCGTCACCTACGACTATGCGACCAAGTACCTGCTGGACTTCAACATCGGCCGCAACGGTTCCGAGAACTTCGCTCCCGGCAAGCGCTACGGCACCTTCCCGTCCATCTCCCTGGGCTGGATCCCGTCCAGCGAGACCTGGTGGGAGCCCATCAGGAATTTCATGGGCTATCTGAAACTCCGCGGCTCCTGGGGCCTGGTCGGTAACGACAACACCAACGGCGCCCGCTTCCTGTATCTGCCCGGCGCCTGGCAGTTCTATACGGGCTCCACGACCGTGAACCCGCAGAACCGCGGTGCGAACTTCGGTACCAGCGGCACCTGGCTGCAGGCCGTCAAGGAACTGACCGCCGGCAACCCGAACGTCACCTGGGAAACGGCCAGCAAGGTCAATGTCGGTGTCGATGCCGCCTTCTTCAGGGACCGGCTCCACGCGTATGTGGACTTCTTCTGGGAGGACCGCAAGCACATCCTCGTGTCCAACGCCTCCACGCTGTCCGCCGTCACCTCCCTGCCTTCCAGCTATGTGAACGAAGGCCGCGTCAAGAACCACGGTTATGAGATCACGCTGAACTGGGAAGACCGGATCGGCAACGTCCGCTACTCCATTTCCCCGAACTTCTCCTTCGCCCGGAACAAGGTCATCGAGATGCTCGAGGTGAAGCCGATGTACGATTACCTGAGCCGCACGGGTCTCCCGGTGGGCCAGCGCTTCGGCTACGACCTCTTCGAGTTCTACCAGCCGGGTACGGAGGAACGCTACAAGGCCGCCTACGGCGTCGACATGCCGGACCAGAACCTCGCCCTCAAGTACGGTGACTGCGTCTATGTCGACCTGAACGGCGACGGCATCATCGACCAGAACGACCAGAAACCGCTCGGTTACACCGACAACCCGGAGATCACGTTCTCCCTGAACGGGGCCATCCACTGGAAGGGTCTGGACGTCTCCATGCTGTGGACGGGCGCGGACCACGTGAGCCGCCAGCTCAACGGTTACTTCCGCGACCAGTTCGGTTCCACCAACACGTCTGCGCTCACCCAGTGGGTCGCGGACAACTCCTGGACGGAAGACAACCCGAACGCCATCCTGCCCCGCATCTCGTTCACCAACCGGGTCCATAACAACCACGACTCCCAGGCCTGGCTGGTCGATTCCAAGTACATCCGCCTGAAGAACGTCGAACTCGGCTACACCTTCAACAAGCCCAAGGCGATGCCGTTCTTCAATTACATCCGGTTCTTCGTTTCCGGACAGAATCTGCTGACTTTCGCCCGGTTCGACGGCAACGACCCCGAGGCTCCGGGTTCCGGACTCGACTTCGGCGTGCGCTACCCGATGACCCGTGTCGTCAACATCGGTGCACAGGTTAACTTCTAATGCAGATACGAATATGAAAAAGATTTCGAATATCATACTGGTTCTGGGAATCTGCTCCGCCTTCTGTTTTTCGGCCTGCGTCGACAAATTCGCCGTCGGTGACGCCTTCCTGGAGAAGGCTCCGGGCGTCGATGTCAACATCGACACCGTGTTCACGAGCGCGGAGTACACCCGCAACTTCCTTTGGAGCGCCTACGGCCAGCTCTATTGCACCTACACTTCCGGAAACATGATGAACGGCGCGCCGATCGACGTGCTTTCCGACTCCTATCACTGCTACGTGTCCTGGGGCGGTCCCAAGCAGAGCTACTACCCGGGCCTGCTGACGGAAAACGCGCAGGATACGGAAGACGGCAACTTCCAGGGCAAATTCTCCTATTCGACCAAGGGCGGTCTCAACTCCGACGCCGGCGGCCGCGTGTCCATCTATGAGACCGTGCGCAAATGCTGGCAGCTCATCGAGAACATCGACCGGGTCCCGGACATGGACGACAATGAGAAGAGCCGTCTCCGCGGCGAGGCCTACACCATCATGGCCAGCCGTTATTACGACGCTTTCCGCAATTTCGGCGGACTTTGCCTGGCCCGGAAGGCCTATGCCGTGGGCGAGAACCACACGAGCGGCCGCGCGACGGCGATGGAGACGGTGGAATTCATCGACTCCCTGATCGTGTGCGCCATCAATGAGCCCGGCTTCATCTGGAACGTTCCCAATGAGGACATCGGCCGCTGGTCCGGACGTCTTACGCGCGCATCCGCCCGCGCCCTTCGCGCGAAAGTATGGATGTTCGCAGCCTCTCCGCTGTTCAACAGCCCGCAGCCTTACATGGAATACACGCCGGACAAGGTCACCGAGTTCACGAACATCGAGCATGTGTGGTTCGGAAGGGAGGATCCCGGCCTCTGGAACCGTTGCCTGCAGTACTGCGACGATTTCTTCGAGGACAATGCCAGGAACGGAAACTACTATCAGCTGATCCAGCCGGCGTCGCAGGACGAGGCCGGTTACCGGATGGCGTTCCGCCGGGCTTACCGGTATCGCAATGACGAAACCCGTCACGAAAAGCTGTTCGACGCCCATCCTACCCTGACGCTGTCCGACGGCGGCTGGGGTTGGGGCTGGAGAGGCTTCGCCCTCGACTGCCTGCGCCAGGGTGGTGCGGTTCCCACCAACGAGCTGATGGAGTGCTTCGGCATGGCGGACGGCCGCGATTTCCCGTACACGGACATCTACGGCCCCGGCAAGAACCCCGACGGCATCGACATCTATGCCGACCGCGACCCGCGCCTGTACGAGACGATGCTGGTTCCCAGACCGTCCCTGCCCGCCGGTTTCGACTACGCCGGTTTCAGCTATGTCGATACTTGGGTGAACGGCGCCTATGACTATGACGCCGGCAACTTCGCCGCGAACAATGCGGAGGAAGTGGCTTCCGGTTACCGGAAGTTCAAGTGGCTGCTGGACTACACGAGCGGCCGTATGGACGACGAGTATATCGGTGTGGCTTACATCCGTCTTGCCGAGATGTATCTCATCCGTGCGGAAGCCCGTGCGGAGACCGGCAATCTCTCGGGTGCGCTCGACGACCTGGACGTGGTCCGCAGCCGCGTCGGCCTGGGCCGCATCGAGAAGATGAACCCCGGCCTGAACCTGACTTCCAACAAGGCGAACCTGATCGAGGAGATCCTGCGCGAGCGCAACTGCGAGATCGGCGCCGAGTGCGGTGACCGTCTCTATGACATGGTCCGCCGCAAGCGTCAGGACCTCTTCACCAAACCGCTCCACGAGATCCGGATCTACCGCCTGGACGAGAACGGCAACCGCCTGACGGAAGGCGACCAGCGCTGGGATCCCTCGACGCCTTGGCCCAAGTTCGAATATGAGAAGCCGCAGATCGTCAACGGCGCCCGCCGCTGGTGGGATCCCGGCTACTGGACGAACAAGTGGTATCTGGACCCGGTCTCCCGTATCGAAGTCCAGAAGGGATACGGCCTCACGCAGAATCCTGGTTGGTAATCAATAGAAATAGTCACGATTATGAAATTACGCAATATACTCATATACAGCCTGCTGGGATTCTGCGCAGTTCCTGTGACGGCCAACGCCCAAGTCGTGCTGCCCGACAAGAAGGTGCAGACGGTGGATTTGGGCTACGGCGTCGAGAGCACGGAATACCTGACGACGGCGGCGACCTACACCATCACCGCCGAAGAGCTGCGCCGCACCTCGGCCATCAGCCTGGCCGATGCGCTTTACGGTAAACTGCTCGGCCTGACCGCCCTGCAGAACACCGGTTTCAAGGGAGAGGAAGGCAGAGGCGCCTCCTTCAACATCCGTGGCGCCCAGACGACCGGCGAACGGGACATCCTCATCCTGGTGGACGGCATTGAACGCCCGATCGACCGCATTTCGGTGGAAGAGGTGGAGAGCGTGACCGTCCTGCGGGATGCCGCCGCCGTGGCCCTGTACGGTCACGAGGGCGTTAACGGCGTCCTCCTCGTGAAGACGAAGCGCGGCAAGGCCGACACCGGTTTCCATTTCAAGGCCGGTGCTTCCCGCAAGATCCAGTTCGATCCCCAGATGGCGGAAATGGTCGGCGCATACGACTACGCCAACGCCTTGAACACCGCCCGCATGAATGACGGTGTCGGAGCTGCCTATTCGGCCTCCGAGCTGCAGAAGTTCCAGGACGGCAGCGATCCGTTCGTCTATCCCGACATCAACTGGAAGAACGAAGTCTTCAAGAACACCGCCAATGAGACGAACGCCTTCGTTTCCATGTACGGCGGCGCCGACCGGGTGGAATACTACACCCAGCTGGACTATACCGACGCCCAGGGTCTCTACAAGAATCCCGACCAGGGCGACTGGAACTCCCAGCTCAAGTATTCCAAGATGAACATCCGTACGAACGTGGATTTTCAGGTGACGAGCTCCACCCGGGTCCGCACGAACCTCCTTGCGATCTTCATGGAGACCAACGGCGTTCCGAACGTGAACTCCAACGACGCCTGGTGGCATCTGTACAAGGTGCCGGCCCTGGCGTTCCCCATCAAGACCAAAGGCGGCGTATGGGGCGGCAGCCAGACGTACGGCGACTTCAACCTCATCGCCAAGGCGACGGGTGCGGGCTTCACCAAGACCCACCAGCGCCAGATCTGGGCCGACCTTACCCTCGAGCAGGATCTCGACTTCATCCTTCCGGGGCTGAAATTCTATGCCGGCGGCTCCTATGACAACGCCTCCAACACCATCGAGAACCGTACGAAGGGTTACCAGTACGGCTGGAACTACTATGACGCGGCCGGCGCCATGCAGGAAGCGGTCATGGGTACGGTGGAGGACAAACTGACGTTCAACTACTGGGTGGATTCCCAGTGGCGCGTGGGTACGGTCAACACGGGCCTCAAGTATGCCGTGGCTTTCGGTAACGGCGACCACTTCGCCGCGAATGCGGGCTACAACATGAAGAGCGAAATCCGCGACGGCCAGAGCAACACCTGGTATCGCGAGAACTGGCAGCTTGCCACCCACTACGACCATGCTGAGCGGTTCATGGCGGACCTGGTCCTTGCGGCCAACGGTTCCAACCGTTCCTATCCGGCCAAGTGGGCGTTCTCCCCGACGCTGGGCCTCGGTTTCGTCTATGCGGACGGTCCGGGTTATTTCGGCAAGGTCCGTCTCTCCGGCGGTATCCAGCACACCGATTATGTCCCGGCGAACGGTCTGTGGCTCGCCGCCTGGAACAATTCGCACGGCCAGTTCTGGTACGGCCAGAACTTCGCCAGCTCCTGGGGCGCTTTCCTGACGCAGTTCCCGACGACCGATTTCCGGCAGGAAGCCGCTTACAAGGCCAACTTCGGAACCGACATGCGGATCGCGGACTGCCTCGACTTCACCGCCGATGTGTTCTATCAGCAGCGTCGCAACATCCTCGTCAGCGCGGGTTCGCTGAATTCCGCCGTCGTGGGCATCCAGTCCGCGTATGACGACAAGGGTGTCGTGGCGAGCTACGGCGCTGAAGCCGGCCTGCGTTTCGCGAAAACCTTCGCGAGCGGCCTCAACCTGAACTTCGGCGGCAATGCCTCCTTCGTGAAGAGCCAGATCCTGGAATGGATCGAAACCCCGGCCTATCCGAACCTCTCCGTCATCGGCGGTCCTGCCGATGCCGCACGCGGCCTGGTCGCCATCGGTTTCTTCCAGTCGCAGGACGAGATCGCATCCAGCCCGCTGCAGGAGTTCGGCCAGGTGAAAGTCGGTGACACCAAGTACAAGGATGTCAACGAAGACGGCGTCATCAACGAGAACGACTTTGTCGCGATGGACTGGGGCAGCGCTTTCCCTGCGCTGAACTACGGTTTCCAGCTGGGCATGGAGTTCAAGGGCTTCGGTGTCAACGCCTCCTTCCAGGGTGCGTACGGCCAGACCAAGAACCTCATCTATGTCGACGGTGTCTGGGGTGCGCTTTCGGACAACCGGAACCTCTCCCGGGAGTATTACGCCCACTGCTTCGACAATGCCGGCACCGGCGCGATCTATCCGCGCCTCTCTACGACGAGGGTTGCCAACAACGTGCAGAATTCCACGATCTGGTACCGCAACATCAGCTGGCTGAAGCTTCGTGACTGCGAAGTTTACTACCGGCTTCCCGCGGCGCTTGTCGGCCGGATGAAGATTACGGACGCCAAGCTGTTCGTCCAGGGCCAGAACCTGCTGTCCTTCGGCAATATCCCCAGCATGGACGCCGAGAACCTGAATACGGGTTATCCCGTGATGAAGGCGGTTTCCGTGGGCCTTTCCGTTGTATTCTAAAATGAGACGCCTTATGAAACTTGATAGAATTTCCTTATTCATTCTCGCCTGTGTCCTTCCGGCCGCGTGCGTCGACCTCAACTATACGGAGCAGAACACGCGGGACGAGGAATGGACCTACGAATACTTCGAGAATGGCATCAAAAACATGGTGTTCGACGTTTACGCGCAGATTTACAACAACGAGTTCGAGGACAACAGCGCCTACTTCCTCGCCGGCGCGACCGACGAGGCCCAGTACGCCCTGGAGACCGGTGCCGTGAACAACTACGTGAACGGCGGCTGGAGTCCCGCCAACCCGTTCGACCGTACCTGGACGAAGTGCTATACGGCCATCGCCGACGTCAACATGTATCTGGAGAAGATCGAGCAGACGGACATTTCCGAGTGGCAGTACAATGCCAGCTACCCCAACTGGGTGCAGCAGATGGAACTGTTCCCGTACGAACTCCGTTTCCTCCGCGCTTACTTCTATTTCGAGCTGTTCCGCACCTACGGTGACGTTCCGCTCGTGACGACCACCCTTACCAACGAGCAGGCCAACACCATCACCCGCACGCCTGCGGACGAGATCGTGAAGTTCATCGTCGATGAACTCGATGCCGTCGCTCCTTACCTGCCGGTTTCCTATATCACGGAGGTGAACAGCGAGATCGGCCGTGCGACCCGTATCGCCGCGTTCGCCCTGAAGGCGCGCACGCTGCTCTATGCCGCGTCCCCGCTGTTCAATCCTTCGGGAGACAAGACCAAGTGGGAAAAGGCCGCCGAGGCCTGCAAGTACATCCTCGACAATGCGGAGGTCTGGGGCCTGAAGCTCAGTGCCTACGGTTCCCTCTGGGGCCATGACGCTTTCTTCAATCCGGAACTGATCTTCGGCCTGGGCCGCGGTGACAGCAACACCTTCGAAATGGCCAACTACCCGGTGGGCGTTGAAAACGGCGCTTCCGGCAACTGCCCTACCCAGAGTTTCGTGGACCAGTACGAATTCCAGGATACCGGCGAGACGTTCGGCCAGCGCTATCCCGGCAGCATCAATCTCCTCGATAACGATCCGTACGAGGGGCTTGACCCGCGCTTCGCGCTCACCGTCGTCCGGAACGGAGACCAGTGGCCCAGCAACGGTGCCCAGAAGAAGGCGATCGAAACCTTCACCGGTGGCTTCAACGCTTCTCCGAAGTATGGTGCCACACCTACCGGCTACTATCTGAAGAAGTATGTCGACGGTTCCTGCGTCACGACGGCCGACAACCAGACCACGCGCCGCCACACCTGGATCCTGTTCCGCCTGGGCGAGTTCTACCTGGACTATGCCGAGGCCGTGTTCTACGCCACGGGCAGCTCCGAGGACGCCACCTATGGCCTGACGGCGAACGAAGCGGTCAACAAGCTCCGCAGCCGTTCGGACATCCAGATGCCGAAGTTCACCGAGGACGGTGCCGCCTGGGTCGCGCGGTATGAGCGCGAGCGCATGGTGGAGCTTGCCTTCGAGAACCACCGTTTCTGGGATGTCCGCCGCTGGAAGAAAGGCTCGCAGTATTTCCGGACCATCCAGGTTGCGAACATCAGCAGCTCGCTGCAGCTGACCCGGTCCACCGTGACCCGCCAGTGGGACGACAAGTACTATTTCTATCCGATTCCGCAGTCGGAGTTGAAGAAGAACCCCAACCTCATGCAAAATGCAGGATGGTAGTATGGATCTAAAAGGAGTTCAATCATGAAGAAGATATTCACATATTTGGGCCTTTTCCTGTCAGTCGTCCTGATAGGGGCCCTGACGTCCTGCAACCCGCGCGAGATCGACCAGGCGACGGACCTCGGACTGGGCATCAAGGTGTTCTTCCCGACGAAGGTCGTGGCCGGACAGCCGATGACCATCAACGGTTCCGGTCTCTCGGAAGTCCGCGAGATCGTCTTCCCCGACGGCGTCTCCGTCACCAGCTTCGAGCATGTCGGCAACGACATGATCCGGGTCATCGCCCCGTCGGGCATCGCCGCATCGGGCGGTAAGCTCATCGTTGTCTCCGCTGACGACCAGGCTGAATCGAAACAGGACCTCACCCTCGGATCGACAGTCATTTCCGGCTTCTCGAAGCAGGATGGCGAAGAGATCAACGGCGCCGAGCAGCTGACCATCTTCGGCAAGGACCTTGAGTTCATCAGCCGCATCGAACTGCTTGACACCGATGGCAACCCCCTGATTCTGGAAGATGAGGATTTCTACCGCAAGGGTACGAGCACGGTCATCTTCACTGTTCCGAAGACCACGATCTTCGACGGCACTTTCGTGGGCAAGGTCTATACCTTCGACGGGAAAGTGTTCTCGCTGCCGGAACTGACGTACAAGCCGGTCGAGGAAGAGCAAGGTGGCCACTGGGAGACCGTGGAAACCATCATTTGGGAGAATCCTGGCGCCGGCGCAGTGAGCTGGAACGGCACCTACCGCTTCGCCCTGGAAGGCCATGACGGCAACAGCGAGTGCATCGCCGAGATCCCGCAGGACATCTGGGACAAGATGATGACCGAGACGTTCTACCTGACGGTGGAGGCGACGGATCCGCAGATCCGCGTGACCAACGGCTGGTGGGACAGCCAGTGGCTGGGCGACTTCCAGCCGGGCAACGAGCGTCTCACCGACAACGGAGACGGCACGTGGACCCTGGAGATCAACTTCGCCGATGCGGCCGACTATGTCGCCACGCTGGAGCAGAAGCACATCCTGTTCACGGGTGACCGCTATACGCCTGTCAAGATCTTCTTCGCCGAAGAGATCTGGGTGGACGGCGGCGGCCACTGGGAGACCGTCAAGACTTCCGTCTGGAAGAACGAAGGCGCCGGTGCAGTGAGCTGGAACGGCACTTACCGCTTCGCCCTGGAAGGCCATGACGGCAACAGCGAGTGCATCGCCGAGATTCCGCAGGACATCTGGGACAAGATGATGACCGAGACGTTCTACCTGGATGTGGAGGCGACGGATCCGCAGATCCGCGTGACCAACGGCTGGTGGGACAGCCAGTGGCTGGGTGATTTCCAGCCGGGCAACGAGCGTCTCACCGACAACGGAGACGGCACGTGGACTCTGGAACTCAACTTCGCCGATGCGGCCGACTATGTCGCCACGCTGGAGCAGAAGCACATCCTCTTCACCGGCGACCGCTACACGCCGATCGAGATCTACTTCGCCGAAGAGATCTGGGTGGACGGTGGCGGCGACGGTCCGAAGCAGGAAGTGTTCTGGGAGAATCCGGGCGCCGGCGGCGTGAGCTGGAACGGTACCTACCGCTTCGGCCTGGACGGCAACGACGGCAACAACGAGTGCATCGCCACGTTCCCCGAGGATATCTGGAACAAGATCAAGTCCGGTCCGTTCTATATCGAGCTGACCCCGAATGCCGATTGGTTCAACGTCCGTGTGACCAACGGCTGGTGGGATACCAGCTGGAACGTGGGTGATGTCGGCGCCAACAACGAGCGGATGGTCGACAATGGCGACGGAACATTCCACATCGAGATCAACATCTCCGACGATGCGGATTTCCTGGCCACGGTGGACCAGAAGCACATTCTCTTCACCGGAGAAGGCTACACGCCGAACAAGCTCTACTTCCAGTAGTAAAACCGAGCCTGTATGATGATGAAGGCCGGCCTGTCTGGCCGGCCTTCTTTTCAAAACCGACAACCATGAAAAGAAGGAAATTCCTGGAACTTGCCGCGCTGACGCCCCTTGCGGCCACCGTTCTTTCCCCTTTGTCCAAGGCCCAGATTCCGCCTACCCGACCATCCCGTGGCGGATTCCCGCCCCGAGGGCCGGTCACGTACGAGCCTACCGGACCGGGCATCCATGTCCGTTTCCTGGGCACCGGCGCCGCGGACTGGAACGGTCCGTCGGACCGCGGCGAACTTCGCCGGCACGCCAGCATCCTGGCCGACGGAAAGGTCATCTTCGATTTCACGCCGTCATCGGCCGACATGGTTCCCGAAGGGGTACATCCGGAGGTGGTTTTCTATACGCATTCGCACTCGGACCACTATCACCCGAAATCCGCCCTGGAGCTGGGCATCCGCCGCGTATATCTGGGCGAGACCTGGCTCGAACGGGGAACCCGCGACTTTCAGCGGGCGTCGGAAGAGACGGGGATACCCATGCCGCAGATCATCCCACTGAAGCTTGGTCAGCCTGTGGAGCAGGACGGCCTCACGGTGACGCCGCTTCCGGCCAACCACCAGTCCAACCATGTGACGGAAGAGACGCTTATCTTCCTGATCGAGAAAGACTCCACTCGCCTTCTCTACGCGACGGATACCGGCGGCTTGACGGCCCGGGCGACCGGCTATGCGGGCATCGGCCAGTTCTCCCGGGAAAGGAAGTTCCTGACGGGCATCATCATGGAAGCCACCATGGGCCTGGACTACGAGCCGGACCAGCGCCTGTTCTCCCATTCCAGCGTTTCCCTGGTGGCGGACACGGTGAAAGTACTGTCCGACAGCCGCAAGTATATCCCCGTGGAGGGCCAGAAAGTCTATCTGACGCACCTGTCCAGGATGGTGCAGCCCCCGCAGGAAGAACTGGACCGCACCCTTCCCGATCCGCTCCGTGCCGCTTACGACGGTTTGGAGGTCGTGTTCCGGTAAAGCTATTGTTTGATAGCAAGGAATTTACTAATTTTACACAATATGAGAATCTACCTGGCGAGCAGTTGGCGGAATCCTTGGCAACCGTCGGTCCTGAAGGCGCTTCGGGAGGCGGGGCACGAGGTGTATGATTTCCGCAACCCGCCGCACGGACAGGGTGGATTCAAATGGAAAAATGTCGATGAGCACTGGGAGGACTGGTCCAATGAGGAGTACATCGGCGCGCTGGGGCATCCCGTCGCGGAATTCGGTTTCCGGAACGACATGGATGCCATGGAGTGGGCCGACGTCTGCGTGCTCCTTCTCCCATGCGGAAAATCCGCCCATTCCGAGGCGGGCTGGATGCAGGGGGCCGGGAAACCGACCTACGTACTGCTGACCGACCGGCAGGAACCCGAACTGATGTACAAGCTTTTCGCCGGGGTGTTCTGCCGGGTCGAAGATCTGCTGGAAAAACTACAAACATAAACCTTATATGCGCAAACTCTTGACAATCGGCGTGGCCGCGGCGGCGGCCCTCCTGCTGGCCGCAAAGCCGGCAGCCGCCCAGACCCTGACCATGAACGACCTCGGCTACTTCGAGGCGCGGGGGACAAACGTGCTGGTGTACAACAACCTGTACAACGGCGGCTTCTATGACGAAAAATTCGCGGGCCTGGAGATCATCCAGCGCGGCGAGCGGCTCGCCACCGGCGGCGGCATCCGCCTGATGAATACCCCGGAGCAGTGGGACATCTTCGGTACGGTGTCGGACCGGATCGTGGACCGCGACGGCAACTTTGTCCAGGTAACGCTCACCCACACGGACTATGACTTCGCGGCCAAGTTCCGGGTGACCCCCAAGGACGGCGGCTGCCTGGTGCAGGTGATCCTGGACAAGCCCGTGCCCGAGAAACTCGTGGGCAAGGCGGGCCTGAACCTGGAGTTCTTCCCGGCCTCCTACTTCGGCAAGAACTACCTGGTGGACGGTCTGGCACGCATCCTTCCCAAGTATCCGATGCATGACACGGAGGTCCATCCGGTCTCGGAAAAGATCACGCAGTATTTCGGCGAGAGCACTTTCGATGACCGTGGACGGGGCGACTTCCTCGTGGCGAAACCCATGTCCACCGGTCACCGGATCGTACTGGCTCCCGAGGACGAAGCGCTCCGCGTGAGCGTGCAGTCGGAGACGGAGATCGGCATCTATGACGGCCGTCATCTCGCCCAGAACGGCATGTTCGTCCTGCGTTCGCTCCTGCCCGGCGGGAAGACCGGCACGGTCGTGGAGTGGTTCCTGGAGCCCAGCGTGTCCAAGGATTGGGTCCGCCCGGCCAACATCGGCTTCTCGCAGGTGGGTTATTCGCCCGCACAGAAGAAGGTCGCCGTGGCGGAACTGGACAAGAATGACGTGCCCGCCCCGGAAGCCCGCATCCTCCGGGTGAACCCGGACGGTACCAAGACCACGGCGAAAACGGTTCCCGTCCATGTCTGGGGTGAGTACCACTACCGCTACAACTATGTCCAGATCGATTTCTCCGACGTCCGGGAGCCCGGCCTCTACTGCATCGACTACCAGGGTGTCGTGACGAACGCCTTCCCGATCGACAAGGACATCTACAGCGACAAGTGGCATCCGACCATGGACGTCTCCCTGGTCGTGAACATGGACCACATGGAGGTGAACGAGGCCTACAGGATCTGGCACGGCCGTGCCAACATGGACGATGCCCTGCAGGCGCCCGCCAATGTCCGTCTGCATGACGGCTATTTCCAGGGTGACGAGACCAACGACAAGTACAAGCCCCTCGAGCACATCCCCGGCCTCGCCGTGGGCGGCTGGTATGACGCCGGCGACTTCGACATCCAGGCCAATTCCGTGCTGAACACCACGCAGGACCTCGCCTATATCTGGCGGGAGTTCCAGCCCATGCGCGACCAGACCCTCATCGACCAGAAGACGCAGTATGCCGACATCCATGTTCCGGACGGCGTTCCGGACAATGTGGAACTGATCATGCACGGCACTTTGAACATCAACGCCCAGGTCGAGAACATCGGCTTCGTGGCCCAGGTCATCGGCCAGCCGGACATGCACCACTACCACCATCTCGGAGATGCCATGACGCTCACCGACGGGAAGGTCTATGACCCGTCACTTGCCCCGTACGAAGTGCGCGGCGACCGTTCCGGCACCCTGGACGACCGTTTCGTGTTCACGAGCCGTTTCAGCCCTGCGGGCGTGATGCAGGACATCGTCTCCCTGGCGGCGGCCTACCCGGCCCTCAAGGACTATTATCCCGAGGAGGCCGAACGCTCCCTGAAGAACGCGCTGATGCTGTGGGACAAGCACTTTGATGCGGCCGATCCGGCCAAGAACCCGGTCCAGGGCCGCTGGGGCGGCTTCGGCGGGGATCCGCGCCTGAACGCGGCCATCGAACTGTGGCTTGCCACCGGCGACAAGAAGTTCAAGGACTTCTTCCTCCCGATCGTCGAGAAGCAGCTGGATGCCAAACCCACCGGACCGCGCAACACCGGCAACGTGCAGAACGGCATGTTCTCCACCCAGTACACCGGCGGTCCGAACCTTACCGCGGCGCTCAAGATTTATCCTTACATGGACAAGAAGTTCCAGGCTAAGGTCAAGGCCCTCGTGCCCGCCTATGTGGAGGTGATTACCCGCGGCGGCCAGGACAACCCGTACGGGGTGTCCATCGGCGGTTCCGGCTGGGCCGGCAACGCTTCCATCATCAACAGCGCCTACAACTGCTACCGGGTTTGGAAGTACTTCCCGGATATGATCGACCCGGAGTATGTTCTCGCCGGACTCAACTTCATCTTCGGCTGCCACCCGTACAGCAACGTCTCCTTCGTGACCTCCGTGGGTGTCAATACGAAGAAAGTCGCCTACAGCAACAACCGCGCGGATTACACCGTCATCCCCGGCGGTATCGTCCCCGGCCTGCTGGTGAAGGAAGACTTCTTCGAGAACAAGGACGACTATCCTTTCCACTGGGGAGAGAACGAGTGCTGCATCAATACGG
>JAEEGI010013309.1_pt1 | contig 17475 bp, 13 predicted proteins | sample 8958751 | NCBI WGS metagenome assembly JAEEGI01 (sample SAMN16246545, study PRJNA631951) | gut metagenome | biome: gut microbiome; feature: rumen; material: KS-attached | host: Bos | place: Iran: Karaj | collected 2018-10
GCTCCAGTTGGGCGCGGTCAGCCGTCAACAGTCCCTCGCCCTGAGTCTTCATTTGTGGATAAAGACCTTTGATATGCTCCAGCAATTCGCCGACGGGGAATGTCGTCTTCTCAGGTGTCTTGATGCGCGTCAACTGACGGTAGCTCTCCACGAAATCGAGCAGCGCATGGCATCGTCGATTGATGACAGCCGCCCCCTCCTGGCCTCCCCCTGGGGGGAGGGAATTGGAGAGCGTCTCACTAATAGAAATGATGGGTGTGAGGGAGTTCATGATTTCGTGGGTCAGCACGCGGATAAGCTGCTGCCAAGCCTCCATCTCCTGCCGTTGCATCAGCATTGACACATCTTTCAGCGCTACCACCAGACGACGCTGCCCGTCGATACGCAGGAGAGTGGTGGAGAGCGCACAGCCATCCACCATTTCGGCGTGGTCGGCGATGGCCTGGAGGATATGGGGAGGGAGAAAAGGCCCTAAAGCCCCTAAAGCCCCCCCTTCTGCCCCCGAGGGGGCTACAATAGCATCTAAAACTATAGAAGCCCCCTCGGGGGCCGTAGGGGGGGCTTGGTGGGCTTTTGCTGCATGGTTCATCCAGTCGATGCGCCCGTCGGTGGAGCAGACGAAGAGGGCGGTATCTACGTTCTCGGTCAACTGCCGCAGGTACTGCAGTTGTCGCTCGGCCTCTGCCAGTCGCGTGTGCAACCGCTCGTTTTCACGTTCCGTCTCGCGATAGGCATAGCGCAGTCGACCTATTCGGCCATATAGTGCCGTACACAGCCACAGCAGGGCAACAGCCACAGCAATGGATGGCCAGACGAAATGGGCCTGGATACTCACGGCCAACACCGCCATGAGAACCACGAGGCCGACGATGTACAGCAGCCCCGCCCCCGATCCCTCCCTGCGAGGGTGGGGAGTAATGACTTGTGAGAGATGATGATTCATAGCAGAGTAGTATGCTCTCCCTCCCTCACAGGGAGGGCGGGGGGAGGGTCCTTAGCTTTCTGTAGAGTGCAAACCGTGTGATGCCCAACAGCTCAGCGGCGCGGGTGACGTTGCCTCCAGCTATCTGCATGGCCCGCTCGATGGCCTCCTGCTCCAAGCGTTCCAGGTTGAGTGTCGGTGTCGGGCTTGAGCGTCGTGCCGGTTCCTTCAGCACGAAGTCCTGGGCGCAGAGGGCCGTGCCCTTAGCCAGCAGCACGGCCCGCTCCACGGCGTGCATCAGCTCGCGCACATTGCCAGGCCACGAGTGGCGCAGCAGCCGCTGACGGGCATCGCGGTTGAGCGTCTTTACCACCTTATTATATTTACGCGCGTACGTAGCGAGGAAGTGCTCGGCCAGCAGGATGATGTCCTCTCCGCGCTCACGCAGCGGCGGGATGGTGATCTCGATGGTGTTGATGCGGTAGAGCAGGTCTTCGCGGAATCGCCCTTCGGCCACCTCGCTGTGGATGTCGGCATTGGTGGCGCAGAGCAGCCGCACGTCGATAGGCGTCGTCTGTGTGCTGCCGAGTCGTGAGATCTCACGGCGCTCCAAGGCGGCCAACAGCTTGGCCTGCAAGGGTAGGGGAAGGTTGCCTATCTCGTCGAGGAAGAGGGTGCCGCCGCTGGCCGTCTCCATGCGTCCCGCCTTCGTCTTGTGTGCATCGGTAAAGGCTCCCTTCTCATAGCCGAAGAGCTCGCTCTCGAACAGCTGTTCGGGCACGCTGCCCAGGTCGATGCTGACGAAAGGCTTGGCGGCACGCCCAGAGCGCGCGCACAGCTGACGGGCGATGACATCCTTGCCTGTGCCGTTCTCGCCGAGGATGAGCACGTTGGCGTCCGTCGGTGCCACCTGTGCCACCGTCTGCAGCACGCGTTGCATCGCCGCACTCTCGCCGATGATGGTGGGTGCCGCCGTGGAACCGAAGGGCGAGGCCGCCACCTCCATGCGCTGCTCCAGCAGCCGGTTCTTGTGTCGCTCTCGGCTGAGCTCGATGCCGGCGAAGAGCGTGGCCAGTAGCTTGGAGTTGTCCCACGGCTTCGTGATGAAGTCGGTGGCGCCGCTCTTCAGTGCCCGCACCGCCTTGTCGGCATCGGCGTAGGCCGTCATGAGGATGACCACCGCCTGTGCATCGCGGTGCAGGATATGCTCCAGCCACTCAAAGCCCTCCTCGCCGCTGATGGCGTCACGCCGGAAGTTCATGTCCATCAGCACCACGTCGGGGTGCACCATGTCGCAGAGCCGGTCTATCTGTTCGGGGTTCTTCGTCGCACGGATGTCCTCTACCAGCGGCTTGAGCAGCAGGTTCAGCGCAAAGAGGATGTCCTCATTGTCGTCAATGACGAGCACCTTGCCCTTTCTCTTTTCTTCCATCTTTCATTCTGGTTTTACCTTTTCGATGGCAAAGTTAAGGAAAAATCTCTACATGGCTGCCACTTTCTCCCATAAAAATTCCTCCATCCCTCTCGTCATTTCGTTTTTGTGCATATTCGCACGCTTCTGTGCGATAACGCACGGGGCATCGCTGTGTTGTTCTCGCGGAGCACTGGCGGTAAGTGTACAGAGGCTTAGCACGCTGTGTACAGAGGCTGTACTTAGGGGAGGTGGCTGCGCCGTCATTCGCGGAAGGGACCCCGCCGCTTGTTCTTGTAAAAAACAAGTTTCAGCATAAATTTAGAACATTTTAGTTAAACATAGGGCTGAATGAAAACTTGTTATATATATATTATACAGACCCATTATTGAAAATCCGAATAAAAAAACATAAAAATACCCGGAAAACGCAACGCACAACGGCGCAACGGCGCAACGGCGCAACGGAGAGACAACGAAAAAAACAGAAAAGGGACTTTTGCTGCGCCGACCATGATGCGCAGGGTGACCGCAGCTCCCTCCTCTCATAGGGACGGGGGAACGGCGGAGATGCTCAATCTTTTTCGTCATTTCTTTGCGCTTGTCAGAAATTCTTGCTACCTTTGCAGCCGTCAGTAGAGATGCCACCAAGTGACGGCTCTGCCCAATGCAAAAAAACTTTAGTGATACAGCAGTCTGCAAAATGAGAAATGATTTTCATGACAACAGAAAAGAAATATTCGCTTGACCTGACGGTCAAAGAGGTGCAGCGCTTGCATGAGCGCTATGTGCTCATCCGGCTCACCGACAGTCAGCCTCTGCCGCCGATGCGGCCAGGGCAGTTTGTGGAGGCGCGTGTCGACGGTTCGCCAACGACCTTTCTGCGCCGACCTATCTCCATCAACTTCGTTGATACCGAGCAGAACGAGCTGTGGCTGCTTGTGGCCATCGTCGGCGACGGGACGCGGCGGCTGGCGCAGCTCAGCGCCGGCGACAGGCTGAACTGCGTGCTGCCGCTGGGCAATGGGTTTACAATTCAAAGCCGGGAAAACGTTTCGCACACCGAAGGCGCAAGGGACGGAAGCCGGGAAAACGCTTCGCACCGGGTGCTGCTGGTGGGCGGCGGCGTAGGCGTGGCGCCGCTCTTGTATCTGGGCAAGGTGCTGCACGATGCGGGCACCGAGCCAACGTTCCTGCTGGGTGCAAGGACGGCGGGCGACCTGCTGATGCTCGATGAGTTTGCAAAGTACGGGCGCGTGTGCGTCACCACCGAGGACGGCTCGATGGGCGAGCGGGGCTTCGTCACCCAGCACACATTGTTATATCCTCAGCCCGTCGGGACAGATGCGGCAGCTGCACCATTTGACCTCATACAGTGCTGCGGCCCTACGCCGATGATGAAGGCCGTGGCCCGTTATGCCCGCGAGAAGGGCATAGCGTGCGAGGTGTCGCTGGAAAACCTCATGGCCTGCGGCTTGGGCGCTTGCCTGTGCTGTGTGGAGAAAGTGTTGAGTGATGAGCTCAACACTCGCAATGTGTGTGTGTGTAAAGAAGGACCAGTCTTTAATATCAACCGACTGTTATGGCAAAGCTAAACGTTAAGATAGGAGAGCTGCAGCTGCAGAATCCCGTGATGACCGCCTCGGGCACCTTCGGCTATGGCCTTGAGTTTCAGGATTTCGTGCCCCTCGACCAGATAGGCGGCATCATCGTGAAAGGCACGACGCTGCATCCCCGCGAGGGCAACGACTACCCGCGCATGGCCGAGACGCCGATGGGGATGCTCAACTGTGTGGGCCTGCAGAACAAGGGTGTGGATTATTTCTGTGAGCACATCTATCCGCAGCTGCTGCCCACCGGCGGCACGTACCTCGTCAACGTCAGCGGATCGTCGCCCGAGGATTATGCCGAGTGTGCCGTCCGTATCGATGCGCTGGAAGGTATTCCCGCCATTGAGCTGAACATCTCGTGCCCCAACGTCAAGGACGGCGGCATGGCCTTTGGCGTGACCTGCGCCGGAGCCGAGAGCGTGGTAAGGGCTGTGCGTGAGCGCTATTCCAAGACGCTGATAGTCAAGCTGTCGCCCAACGTCACCAACATTGCCGAGATAGCCCGCGCTGTCGAGGCTGCCGGTGCTGACAGCGTGTCGCTCATCAACACGCTGATGGGCATGGCTGTCGACATTGAGAAACGGAAGAAGACGCTGAGCATCGGCACAGGCGGCCTCAGCGGACCGTGCATCAAGCCTGTGGCCCTGCGCATGGTCTATCAGGTGGCCAAGGCTGTCAAGATACCTGTCATAGGCCTGGGCGGCATCATGGCGGCTGAGGACGCCATAGAGTTTATGATGTGCGGCGCCACGGCCGTCGAGATAGGCACCGCCAACTTCATCGACCCCGCCGTGACCATGAAGGTGCGCGACGGCCTCAACGACTGGCTCGACCGTCACGGTGTGGCCGATGTCAACGACATCATCGGCGCCATCGGCTGACCCTGTTTCTCTACCCATTTCCCGACTGACGATTAGGGATTTGCCTACCGCTTTTTAGGCAAATTCCTTTTTGTTTATGACGCTGTTGGCTTACCTTTGCATCAAGTTTAACCCCTAAATGCAAAGCGTATGAAACGGATCATTGTTTTTCTTTTGAGCCTGATGCTCACCGTGCCCCTGATGGCCCAATACGGACGTCCCATGCGCCGTCCGCAGCCCCGCCCTGCTGCCCCGTCGCTGACCCATCGTCCGCAGCCGTATCACCGTCTGGCGCATCATGCTCCTACCAGCACCTACTATGGCCTGCGCGTGGGCCTGTCGCTCTCTACGGTCCATTCCGACGATGCCTACCTCGACGGCAGCGGCATGTCGTCGGGAGTGAATGTGGGCTTTGTGGCTGGTTTCCAGCTGGCTCCGTCCACGCCCATCTATTTCGAGACAGGCCTTGGCTACACCGAGAAAGGCGGCCGCGGCAACTATCAGGGCAGCAAGTTCACCTATGACCTGAATTACTTGGAGGTGCCGCTGCTGCTGAAATACGACTACGAGGCCTCTCGCGATGTCTTCGTGCAGCCCTTCATCGGCGGCTACGTGTCGGCCGGAGTGGGCGGCAAGGTCAAGGACTTCGGCCATCGTCAGGCAGTGAGCAGCTTCGACGACGAGTTCTTCAAGCGTTTCGACGGCGGCCTGCGCTTGGGCTGTGGCCTGGAGTTCTCGCATCTCTATTTGGAGGTGGCCTACGACCTGGGCCTGAGCAATATCTGCCACGACACGTTCAACACGTCGCGCAACAGCTGCCTGTTGCTCAACTGCGGTGTCAATTTCTGAGTCTTTTATCAAAGATTACATGTTTTTTGTCTAATATAAAAGATGTATATGGGAGAAAAGCAGTACCTTTGTAGCCAGAATCTATGTACCCCCAAAAAAACGGAATTCTTCGCATGAAAGTGATCAAGTTTTTCTCCCTTATCGTGCTTGTCTTGTGCTGCACCACTCTGTCGGCCCAGCAGTTGGCTTTCCCCGGCGCCCAGGGCTATGGTCGTTTTGCAACGGGTGGCCGTGGCGGCGCCATCTACCATGTCACCAACTTGAATGACTCGGGTGCCGGTTCGCTGCGCGATGCTGTGAGCCAGCCCAACCGCATCGTCGTGTTCGACGTGTGCGGCGTGATTCGGCTGAAGTCAGGCCTTGTCTTCTCAGGCAATTCTACCATTCTGGGGCAGACCGCTCCCGGCGAGGGCGTTCAGGTCTATGGCGACCGCGTGTCGTTCTCTGGCGCCAACAACCTGATTGTGCGGCACATGCGCTTCCGCATGGGCAAGGGCGGCACAAGCGGTAAGGATGCTGCCGGCGTGGCCAACGGCCGGAATATGATTTTCGACCATCTGTCGGTGCTGTGGGGGCGCGACGAGTGCTTCTCCATCAGCTGGGACAACAAAGGCACCGAGCCGGCCGACATCACCATTCAGAACTCCATCATCGGCCAAGGTCTGCAGACCCACTCCTGTGGAGGCTTGGTGCAGACCAGTGGCGGCGTGACCCTCTATCGCAACCTCTACATCGAGAACAAGACCCGCAACCCGAAGGTGAAGGGTCTGAACCAGTTTGTCAACAACGTGGTGTATAACTGGGGCGGCGGCGGATGCTACCTGATGGGTCGCGAGAGTGCCGGCAGTTCATGGGCCGACATAGAAAACAACTACTTTGTCAAGGGTCCCTGGAATGCTAACACCAGCCCTCTGTCAGAAGGCAACGAGAATTTCCAGTTCTACGGCGAAGGCAACTACTACGACCGCAACAAGGATGGCGCGCTGAACGGCTCGCCCATCACCGACGCCGAGTACACTGCCTCCGGTGCCCTGCGCCGTTCCTCGCTGAGCCAGTTCACGGGTCAGCCGAAGCCTTTTCCCGAGATTACCGAGAAGATGTCGGCCGAGGCCGCCCTTCACTGGATCATCGACAGCGTTGGTCCCAGCCTGCCGGTACGCGACGAGGTAGACCGGTATCTCATTGACGAACTGAGCTCATTTGGCACGTTGGGCTCCACTGACGGCATCACCGACGAGACGACGCTCCCCCACGGCGGCACCGGCGTGCTCTACACCGGCAGCAAACCGCAGGACAGCGATGGCGACGGCATACCCGACGCATGGGAGGTGGCCAACGGGCTGAATCCCAATCTTGCCGCCGATGCGGCTGCTATTGCCGCCAACGGCTATGCCAACATCGAGAACTATGTCTTCTCCATCGACAAAGCCTACCCCTACGTCAAGAACCCTTCCAACCTGACAGTCACCAAGCAGGAGAAAGAGTCCGTCAGCTTGTCATGGACCGACAATGCCGACAACGAGGCGGGGTATATCATCGAGTGCTCCACCGACAATAAGACGTTTAACGAGATATCCCGTGTCGGCGCCGATGTCACCACCTATGTGGCTACGGGGCTTACCCCCGAGACCGTCTACTATTTCCGTGTGTGCGCCTATGGTGCCGACGGCCTGTTCTCGCCCTATGTCACGCTGACCACCGAGACCCTTGGCGATCCCTCGGCTCCGAAGGCCTGCGTCAATCCCTCGCCCAAGGAGGGTGAAGAAGTGGGCATTGCCACGGGCGGCGTCACCTTTACCTGGGAGAACACCACGAAGAACTACGATGGCACGGTAATCTACACCATTTATCTTGGAACAGATGCTGACAACCTGAAGAGACTTGGCGCCACGCAGGCCAAGAGCTATGAATACACCACTGCGTTAGAAGCCGGGAAGACCTACTACTGGCGCGTCAATGCCAAGAATAACGTGGGCACCACAACGGGCACCTTATGGTCGTTTAAAACCGTTCAAGGCGGCAGGCTGTTCTATACCGACTTCAACACCACGCCGCAGGCCTTTCACGATAAATACCCTGGCAACGGCAACGTGAATATCATCAACGGCAACACCTCGACGACGGTGGGCGGCATGACCTTCGGCGCCAATGGCAGCAGCTCGGCCCGCATCGTGTCGTTTGGCGATGCTGCGCTCAGCGGCGACTACTCAGCCGACGATGCCGGAGCCACGGCACGCTGCGTAGAGTTTACCAGTGGCAGCGGATACATTCAGTTTCCCGAGGTGGAGGGGCCCTGCGTGGTGACCATCTGGACGGGCAATTCCGATTCTAATGAGAAGAACTTCAACCTGAAGACCATCGTCGGCGGAACGGAGGCAACGGCCACATCCTTTCGGCTGGCCAGAGCCAAGAAAAACTTCAAGCACACCTACAACTATCAGGGTAATGGCAAGGTCATCTTCAAGGTGGACGGCAACGGCCAGAAATTTCGTGTCCACGACGTGCTCATCGAAAAATATGTGGCCGAGGAAGTGAACGTGCCCATCGACATCAAGACCTATCCCGAGGCTGAGAACGTTTCCTACATGGACGGCAGCATGATGTTTCGCTTCAATCAGGACATCAGCTATCATGGCGGCGTGACCATCAATGGCGACAGCTTCGAGCGCATCACCGATGTCTCGGCGTCAGGCCCGGTGCTGACCCTCAGCTACGAGGCGCTCGATGCTAACAGCGAGTACACCATTTCCTTTCCTGAAGGCGCCGTTACTGACCTGAAGGGAGAGAAGAGCTTCGCCGGCGAGTTTCCCTTCACCACCTGCGACTTCGGACTGTTGGAGAATATCAGCGAGACGCACAAGGGTAGGGCAGCAGTCAGCCTGCCCATCGACTTCAAGCCCTTCAACACGGTGGCGCTGCTGGAAAGAGAGAACGGCACCGTGCAGGAGAACAGATCCGAGCATCCCCACTGGGTGCAGGTGAGTGGCGACGTCACAGCCGACAAGGCCGTCTTCACCGCTACCTCCGACAAGATTATGACATTCTTTGCATCGGCCTCTCCCGCCATCCGGGTGAAAGCCGATTTCAGCGGCAGCAAAGTAGAGTTCAAGATTCAGGAGACGCGCAATGCCGACGTGACGCCCGGATGGCGCACCATCCGCGTGCTACGTGCCGAGGATTTCCCGTTCGACGGCGTGCTCTATCTGAACAGCGAGTCGCGTTTTGTCAAGCTCACGGCTCCTACGCTGTCGGGCAGTGTGACGGTCAGCGAGTTTCGCGTGGCTGATGCCAAGGGACAAGGTCTGGGCGAAGGCTTTGACTTGTATTTGGATGGAATCAGGAGTGAAGGCATGGGCCAGACATTCCGCTCAGAGTTCTTCACGCTTTCAGGTGAAAAGGTGACCAAGCCGGGGAAAGGCATTTATGTAGTTCGCCAGACGGATGCTCAAGGAAATCAAACGACACAGAAAGTTTGTTTCTAAGTAAGCGTGGAAAACGATCAACTGATACTAGTATTACAGACCCCACCCCTAACCCCTCCCCTTGAAGGGAGGGGATGGCTGCGCATGAATAGGTCAACAGCTATATCATTGCCTTTTTTTTCGACCTGTAGGGGTTGGCTTTTATCCTTGAACAGGCATATCTTCGTCGCAAATCATGTGAGTTGATGGTTGAATATCTTTCTACAAAACTGTGCGCAGCCCTTCCCCTCCTTTGGAAAGAGGTTGGGACATCTCTGACAAACCACCCCTGACCCCTCCTTTGGAAAAGGAGGGGAAGGGCTGCGCCGGCGTAACCATGTCATCATTCCAACCGCACAGGTCGAAAAACAGTCTCCCCGTGAAAGCACCTAAGCCTGGTCCTTTCACGGGGAGACCGTTCATTATCGGTCTTACACCTCCCAGCCTACGGCAGAAGCTCCGAGGACAGCAGCGGCAGCACCGTCGAGACCGCTGACGAGGAACTTAGCCTTGCCACGGAAAATCTTCAGCACATGCTCGTCGTAGGCACGCTTGATGGGCTCCATGATGAGGTCACCGGCCTTGACCATGCCTCCGAAGAAGATGAAAGCCTCGGGCGAAGAGAAAGCTGCAAAGTCGGCGCAAGCCTCGCCCAGCATCTTGCCGGTGAACTCGTAGATTTCCTTGGCCAGCTCGTCACCCTTGCCTGCGGCGATGCTGACGTCGAGCGACGTGATGTCCTCGGGGTTCATCTCGCGCAGCAGCGAGGGACGGTCGGTCTTGGTCAGCATCTCACGTGCCGTGCGTGCCACGCCCGTTGCCGAGCAGTAAGCCTCCAGACAGCCAGTGCGACCGCAGCCGCAGCTGCGCCCTTCCTCGCCACGCACCATCGTGACATGGCCCAGCTCGCCGGCAAAGCCGTCGCAGCCGTAGAGCAGCTGCCCGTTCACCACGATGCCCGAGCCTACGCCGGTGCCGAGAGTGATGACGATGAAGTTCTTCATGCCGCGAGCCACACCATAGACCATCTCACCGATAGCGGCAGCGTTGGCATCGTTGGTCAGACCCACGGGGATGCCGCCCAGCTTCTCGCTGAACATCTTAGCCAGGGGCACCTTCGTGTCGTGTGCCCAAGGCAGATTAGGAGCAAACTCGATGGTGCCCGAGTAATAGTTGCCGTTGGGGGCGCCAATGCCCATGGCCTTGATTTTCTCAATGCCGCCCACCTGCTCAATGACAGGCTGCAGGGCGTTCACTGAAGCTTCCACGTAGGCTTCGGCGCTGTCGTAGCCGCCAGTCTTGATGGCTGTCGTAGCCTTTATTTCGCCGCGTGAGTCGACAATACCAAATACTGAATTCGTTCCGCCCAAGTCCAAACCGATGACATAGGGCTTGATTCCTGCTTGTTCGTTCATAATGTTGTTGGTTATTAGTTAAAAATCTTTCTTGCAAAGGTACAAAATAGTTGAGAGTTGAGGGTTGAGAGTTGAGAGATATTTCTATTCGCTTAACGTTTTTTACCATTTTGGGCAAAAAAACTCTCCACTCTCAACTCTCAACTCTCAACTTTTTCGTACCTTTGCACCATGTTTCAAGTAGTACCAAATATCTTGGACTTTGTGTTCAAGGGTATGCTCATTGGCATCATTGCTTCCGCCCCCATGGGGCCGGTAGGCATCCTCTGTGTGCAGCGCACGCTGAACAAAGGGCGCTGGTATGGTTTCGCCACTGGTGTGGGGGCAGCAGTCAGCGACTTGTTCTACGTCCTGATAACAGGTGTGGGCATGAGCTTCATCACCGATTTCGTCAACGACCCCACCTACCGTTTCTATCTGCAGGTCATCGGCAGCATCGTGCTGCTCATCTTCGGCTTCTTCACCTATCGCAACGACCCGCTGAAGAAGATGCACCAGTCGGGCAAGCAGAAAGGAACGCTGTGGTACAACGGCTGGACGGCTTTTCTTTTGACGCTGTCCAATCCGCTCATTATCATCCTCTTCGGTGCCCTCTTTGCGCAGTTCGCTTTCGCCCCCAGCCGTCCCTTCGACATGCTGGTGAGCTTTCTCAGCGTGGCCGGCGGCGCCCTGCTGTGGTGGTACGGGCTGACGTGGCTCATCGACAAAATTCGCACCAAGTTCGACAACAATGGCATACGCATCATCAACCAGGTCATCGGCGCCGTGGTCATCCTGGTCAGCGTCATCATCCTCTTGGGAACGGTCACAAACATCTTCCGTTTCTTCTAATTAAAAATCGTAAATACGTAAATCGCAAATCTCAAGGTGTTTATATCAAAAGAGCTGAGAAAGCAGAACATTGCCGAGTATCTGCTGTACATGTGGCAGGTGGAGGACACCATCCGTGCCTTCGGCTGCTCGCTGCCGCGCATCCGCCGCGAATATGTAGAGCGCTTCGACTACGACGAGGAGCAGAAGGAGGAACTCATCGACTGGTACGGCAACCTCATCCGCATGATGAACGAGGAGGGCTGCCGCGAGCATGGCCACCTGCAAATCAACCGCGTCACCCTGCAGCTGCTCAACGACTTGCATCTGCAGCTGCTGGCATCGCCGAAGTTCCCGTTCTACAACACAGCCTACTACAAGGTGCTGCCCTTCATCGTGGAGTTGCGCAGCCGTGGCGCCGACAAGAACGAGGGCGAGATTGAGACGTGCCTGAACCTGCTCTATGGCGTGATGATGCTGCGACTGCAGAAGAGAGAGATAACGCCCAACACCGAGCACGCCGTCCGCGAGGTCTCCACCTTCATCGGTATGCTCAGCGACTACTATAAGAAAGACAAGGAAGAAGGACTCAAGTTTGAATAAATGAACATACTGATTACGGGCTGCAACGGCCAGTTAGGCAACGAGATGCAGCTACTGGAGAAAGAGCACGCCACCCACACCTATTATAATACAGACGTGGCCGAGCTCGACATCACCGACAAGGAAGCCGTCAAGGCATTTGTCACCGACAACGCCATCGACGGCATTGTCAACTGTGCCGCCTACACCGCCGTTGACAAGGCCGAGGACAACGAGGAGCTGGCAAGAAAGCTGAACGCCCTGGCACCCGGCTATCTGGCCGAGGCCATAGCACAGCGCAGCGGCTGGCTCATACAGATCTCCACCGACTATGTCTTCGACGGCACCAACCACACGCCTTACACACCCGACGAGCCCACCTGCCCCAACAGCGTCTACGGGCGCACAAAGCTGGACGGCGAGGCAATGGCGATGCAGGCCTGCCAGCGCACAATGGTCATACCCACAGCCTGACTCTACAGCACCTTCGGCAACAACTTCGTCAAGACAATGATACGCTTAGGCAAGGAGCGTCCGGAGCTGGGCGTCATCTTCGACCAGATAGGCACGCCGACCTATGCCCGCGACCTGGCCGTCTGCATCTTCACAGCCATCGAGAAGGGCATCGTGCCGGGCATCTATCACTTCAGCAACGAGGGTGTCATCTCGTGGTATGACTTCACCAAGGCCATTCACCGTCTGGCCGGCATCACCACCTGCCACGTGCGCCCCTTGCACACCAGCGAATACCCCACCCCAGCCGCCCGTCCCCACTACTCCGTGCTCGACAAGACAAAAATCAAACAGACCTACGGCATCGAGGTTCCTTACTGGGAAGAGAGTCTGAGGGAGTGCATAGAACAACTGCCAAAATGAAATAATTATGAAAACAAATTACCGTTACTTGTCCGTGCTTCTCTTCGCCATCACCCTGCTGATGGGCTTGACAGCACAGGCGCAGGGCATCCGCGTCAACTACACGGGCTCACGTCCCACCATCAATGATTTCGTAACAGCCTACCTCGCACAGGGAGGCGATGACGAACTCATCAGCAGCATCCGAAAAGACTGGAAGAGCCAGCAACAAGGCAGGGCACTGAGCAACGGAGCCTCGTTCACCATCGACGTGAGGAACGGCTTTGTAAGGTACGACAAACGCTACACGGCCACTTCCTACAACTACACAGAGTTCTGCTACTGGAACTGCAAGGATGGCAAGCACAAGCTGCTGGCCATCAACAATGGTTGCATAGAGGAAGGACGTCCCGTGACGAGCCAGTTCTCCGGGCTGTCGTTCTTCACCTACAACAACCAGACAAAGTCGATGCAGCCGACGTCGCGTTTGGATCTTGGCGCCAGCATCGATGTGAGGCCAGAGGTGACCTACGCCCTGCCGCAAGCCGGCAAGGACATCATGGCCACCATTCACGCTCCGCAGGGCGAGGTGCAGATACTGATGAAATGGAACGGCGCCAAGTTCGACCAGGAGCAGTTGGGCCGGCCGGCAGGCAATGTGCAGGTATCAGCGCCTACGGGCAGCTTTGGCGAGACCATCAAGTACAAGAACGACGACTACATCCGCGTCTACACCGCCGAGCAGTTTCTCAATGCACTCGGCTCCAACCGCAACGTGCTGGTGGCCAAGAACACGGAAATCAACCTCACGCCGATGCTCAACAACCAGAGCCTCTTCCGCACGCGTTTCAAGATGTGGACGTCCGACGTTTCCGAGGGCATCAGCGGCGGCCGTGAGACCGTGGTCAGCGAGCAGGTGTTCGACGGCCGGCAGCTGACATTGGTCAACATGAAGCAGCTGGTCATCGAGGGTGAGCAGAACTCACGCATCGTCGTGGAGCCGCGCTACGCCTTTTGTCTGAACTTTGTAGACTGTGACCAATGCACGGTGAGCAACCTCACCATCGGCCACACCGAAGACGGCTACTGTCAGGGCGGCGTCATTGGCATGAAGCGCGGATGGAGAAACACGATTGTAGACTGCGACCTCTACGGCTGCGGCACCTACGGCCTCGACCTGGAAGGCACCAAGAGCTTCTCGCTCTACTCCAGCAACATCCACGACTGCACCTACGGCATCATGCAGCTGCACAACTGCGAGGCTGTGCACAGCACGCATTGTGACTTCTTCAACAACCGTGAGTTTACGCTCGTTGAGGGCTATGGCAGCGTAGGAACGGTGTTTGAGGACTGCCGCTTCTACTCCAACTGGGGCGACGGGCCGCTCTTTAGTTTCGCCAATGACTTCATCCTGCTGGGCTGCGACATCCACCATCCTACGGAGAAACTGGGCACAATGGACAAGTGCCAGCAGCCCTCGCAGAGCCAGCCCAACAAGTTCAGCCCTAACTCATCCGACAACAGCATCAGAGGGCGCGAGATAGGCCCTGACAAGTCGAGAAGATGATTCAGGTAAGAAGAAAATAGTAAGAAGCAAGAAGTAAGGAGACGCAGAGCTGAGCATCTGAAATATCAATAGTTAACAGACAATCATTGTGATCAATCCAGAGATAGAACGCAGGCGGACATTCGCCATCATATCACACCCTGATGCCGGTAAGACCACACTGACCGAGAAGTTCCTGCTTTTCGGCGGACAGATACAGGTGGCTGGAGCTGTGAAGAGTAACAAAATCAGGAAGACAGCCACCAGTGACTGGATGGACATCGAGAAGCAACGCGGCATCTCAGTGTCTACATCGGTCATGGAGTTCGACTATGTAGCCCCCTCCAAATCTCCCCGTGGGGAGGCTTCCGGCGCAGCAGCTTCCCCCCTCGGGGGAAATGAGGGGCTGCTATACAAGGTGAACATCCTCGACACGCCGGGTCACCAGGACTTCGCCGAGGACACCTTCCGCACGCTGACAGCCGTCGACTCGGCCATCATCGTGGTGGACGGAGCCAAAGGTGTGGAGACACAGACCCGCAAGCTGATGACCGTATGCCGCATGAGGAAGACGCCTGTCATCATCTTCATCAACAAGATGGACCGCGAAGGCCGCGACCCCTTCGACCTGCTCGACGAGTTGGAGAAGGAACTGGAAATCAAGGTGCGACCACTCTCCTGGCCCATCAACCAGGGGGCAAAGTTCAAAGGTGTGTACAACATCTACGAACAGAAGCTCGACCTCTTCACACCCGACAAGCAGCGCGTCACGGAAAAGGTGAGCGTGGAGCTCGGTTCCTCTGAACTCGATGACAAGGTAGGCGAGACAGATGCAGCCAAGCTGCGCGAAGACCTGGAGCTGGTGGACGGCGTCTACCCTGAGTTCGATGTCGAGACCTACCGCTCAGCCGAGGTGGCTCCCGTCTTCTTCGGTTCGGCCTTGAACAACTTCGGTGTGCAGGAGCTGCTGAACTGCTTCGTAGAGATAGCCCCGTCGCCCCGCCCCACCAAGGCCGAGGAGCGCGACGTGCAGCCCGAAGAGCCGAAGTTCACGGGCTTCATCTTCAAAATCACGGCCAACATCGACCCCAACCACCGCTCGTGCATCGCCTTCTGCAAGGTGTGCAGCGGCAAGTTCCAGCGCAACGTGCCCTATCTGCATGTGCGGCAGGGCAAGACCATGCGCTTCACCTCGCCCACGCAGTTCATGGCGCAGCGTAAGTCGACCATCGACGAGGCGTGGCCGGGCGACATCGTCGGCCTGCCCGACACGGGCGGCGTCTTCAAGATTGGCGACACGCTGACCGAAGGCGAGCTGCTGCACTTCCGCGGACTGCCCTCGTTCTCGCCCGAGCTGTTCAAGTACATCGAGAACGACGACCCCATGAAGACCAAGCAGCTGCAGAAGGGCATCGACCAGCTGATGGACGAGGGCGTGGCGCAGCTCTTCGTCAACCAGTTCAACAACCGCAAAATCATCGGCACCGTGGGCCAGCTGCAGTTCGAGGTCATACAGTACCGCTTAGAGAACGAGTACAACGCGAAGTGCCGCTGGGAGCCTGTGCACCTCTACAAGGCTTGCTGGATCTCCTCCGACGACGAGGACGAGCTGGAGATGTTTAAGAAGCGCAAGTACCAGTACATGGCGAAGGACAAGGAGGGGCGCGACGTCTTCCTGGCCGACAGTGGCTACATGTTGCAGATGGCTCAGCAAGACTTCAAGCATCTGCAGTTCCACTTTACCAGCGAGTTTTAAATTGTTGAAGGTGGCATGGTGAAAACCAAGAAGAGACATTACATCTTTGGCGCTATCGCTGCGGTGCTGCTCATTGGCGGCATCGTGGCTTATACGTTCTACAGGCAGATAAACGCACCGCTGCTGAAGGAAGGCCAGTCTACACATATCTTATATATAGACAGCGACGACACGCCCGATTCGGTCTTTGTCAAGCTCGACCCGGTCGGCACAGAAAGCGGCATGAAGGGTCTGCGCTTCCTGGCCAATCACTATGACTTCACCGTGCGCACAGGCCGCAATGTCATCGAGCCGGGCAGGAAAGCCCTCGATGTGTTCCGTCAGCTGCGCAACGGACAGCAGTCGCCGGTGATGATCACTGTACCCGAGGTGCGCACCGTTGACCGGCTGGCAGGGCGTCTCACCTCCAAGCTGATGCTCGACAGCGCCGCCCTGGCACAGGCGCTCACCGACCAGGCGTTCTGCCAGAAGCAGGGCTACGACACCGCCACCATCTTCTGCCTCTTCGTACCCAACACCTACGAGGTCTACTGGAACATCTCCCTCGACGGTCTCATGCAGCGCATGAAGAAGGAGCACGACGCCTTCTGGAACGACGAGCGCCGTCACAAGGCTGAGGCGCAGGGCTTGACGCCCGACGAGGTGGTGACGCTGGCCAGCATCATCGACGAGGAGACGGCCAACAACCCTGAGAAGCCTGTCATCGCCGGCATGTACCTCAACCGCCTTCACCGCGGCATGTTGCTGCAGGCCGACCCCACCGTGAAGTATGCGCTGGGCGACTTCACCCTGCGCCGCATCCTGAACAAGCACTTGGAGGTGGACAGCCCCTACAACACCTACAAGTATCCCGGCCTCATGCCCGGCCCCATCCGCCTGCCGTCCGTGCAGGCCATCGAATCTGTGCTCAACCCCGACCATAACGACTATCTCTACATGTGCGCCAAGGAGGATTTCTCCGGCACGCACAACTTTGCCCGCACCCTGGCCGAGCACAACCAGAACGCCCGCCGCTATCAGCAGGCCCTCAACCAGCGCGGCATCAGGTAATGCATTAGGTTTCCTGCCGAGAAACCTTTGGTTTCCTGCCGAGAAACCGATGGTTTCTCGGCAGGAAACTTTTGAAACCCATGCTGCCTTGAAACTGCGGGATTCTCACATGGGTGAAATCCATGGTAAAGCTATTGTCTTTAACTCCCTTAATTCCCTAGCTCCTTTAACTCCTTTAGCACCCCATCCCCTCCCCGTAAGGGCAGGGTTCAAGAGGGGATGGCTGCGCATTGAGCTATGCGGCGGGCAAGGCGATAGCTATTGTCCCCAAATGTTTTTCTTGTTTTTATTGGTTTTTATTGGTTTTTTCTCAGGCCGCTTCGCGGTATCAACTCACATAGATAGCGA
>JAEEGI010013310.1_pt1 | contig 17473 bp, 16 predicted proteins | sample 8958751 | NCBI WGS metagenome assembly JAEEGI01 (sample SAMN16246545, study PRJNA631951) | gut metagenome | biome: gut microbiome; feature: rumen; material: KS-attached | host: Bos | place: Iran: Karaj | collected 2018-10
GTTCCTCCCGCAAAAAACATTGGGAACTAATACGCCGGATAAGCTTTCCTGTTTTAATCGATCATAATCAGCATATACATCATCGGATATCCCTTCTATACCCGTCTCACGGAGGTCACAAAACGCTTCAAGCTGAAATACAAGGAGATTGTATTTTCTGTCAGATGAAATATCACAATCAGGATAAGAAGCAAGCCATTCCTGCGCCTGTTTCGAATCGTAACCTTCAGGCAAAGACGACGATTCTTTCGTGCTGTAAAGAAACTGGTAGAGAAATCCTTTGGAAATCTGTGCCTGCTGTTCCCAGCCGGGAATAACATGCGGTGAAGTAGCTTCAGGTGAATGATAGATGGCTTCATTTGTATATACAAAACGCCAAAGCGGATATAACAATAGAAAAACAAGCAGCGGCAGAATTACACGTGTCCTTTTTCTCCACCTGCCGCGTGCTGTAAATGCAAGAATTAAAGTGCCTGCAAATACAAATATAACAGAAACAATAATACGGACGTTTGGTGTTAAATTGTAATTGTTTGCCACATTTATCGCCGTATGAATAAGCCGCAGGTCAGAAAAAAGAAATGGTTCACTTCTGAATTTCAGCTTATAAAAGTCTCCGATTGAACAAAGCAGAATGAAAACAGAGGATGTCAGAAAAGAAAGCCATTGCCGGCCGAATAAACAGTATAATAACAATTGAAGGATCAGCACAGGAAACATGTTTATCAGAAACAGCAGCGGCTGACGAAAATAATCAAAGAAGAATTGGATATCCATCATCCCAATGCCAAGAAGCAGGCTGAGGGTTGTGATTCCGGCGGAACTCAATAATATGACCATAAACAGCCACGACCTGTAAAGAAACCGCTTCAAGAACGGCAAGTCATTACAATCGCGGGAAAAAAGAAAAGAAGATCTGTTGAGCATAAAAAACCCCTTAATGTATAAGGACTATTATGGATCTGATCTGTATTTTGCAGATTGGATGACCAATTATCGAAAAGTAACAGAGGATATGAGGATAGGAATTGATAAAGGGATACGGAGCAGGGCTATCATATCATCTGTTCAAAAAAACTCAAGAAAAGGAAACAGAGATATAAATGAAAAGAGAGAAAGAATTTCTTGTTTTTCCTGACTGCCTGTGATAAAATTTTTTTGTTTTGGTATTAATAGACCAAGTCTTTCATTTTTGTTTGAGCAAGACAGAAAGGGGCAGAAATGAAGAAAAAACAGGAAGCGATCCCTGCTGCAGACGAGAATACTATGCTTGCCTGGCCGGTTAAAAGAAAAAGAAAAAGCGGCAAAGCATCACGCGTGATCAACAGGATCTTTGGATTTGTTCTGGCGACTGTTATCATGGCGGGGATAGGAGGCCTTGCACTGGAATGGGTTCTGGTAAAAGGCCCGTCTACTACGATCCGCGACAAATTCTGCGGTACGATGTTCCAGACACGCCGGTTTACTTTTATTCCCAATATCTTCCTGACGGAAGAAGAAGTTGCTGAGATCAAAGGCGCACAGAAAGCAGTTCCACAGGCAGTTTCTGACGCCAGCCTTGTCACAGTCTCTGCTCCGGAGACCACTTCAACTGAGAACGGACCGCAGCCGGATGCTTACGGTCTGATCGATGAAGACGGAGACGGCATCGTTATCGTGGACGTTAAGAAAAAAGGCTTTGTAGGCAAGATGATGGTCATCTATGATCCGCAGCGCGTTTTTGTCGGGAAACCGGATGTTTACGGCGGATATGGTCTGAGCCTTGAGGACATGGTAAAAAAATATGACGCGATCGGCGGAATCAACGGCGGCGGATTCTTTGATTCGAGCGGCGGTGGCAACGGCGGCGTACCAGACGGACTTACCATTATTGGTGGAGAAGTATATAACGAAGGAGTCGGCGGAGATTCTTTCGCCGGTTTTGACGGAAACGGTGTGCTTCATGTTGGATATTTTAACCTGCAGTCTGCGGTAGAAGCCGGGATACGCGACGGTGTAAGCTTTGGCCCCTGCTTGATTATCAATGGTGAAGGCGCATATGGAAGCTATATGGAGAGCGGCATCAATCCCCGTACAGCGATCGGCCAGCGTGCCGATGGAGCTGTATTGATGCTGGTCATTGACGGACGCCAGGTGCACAGCATTGGCGCATCCTGGGGAGATGCCCGTGATGTCATGCTGGATTTTGGAGCGGTCAACGCCTGCAATATGGACGGGGGATCCTCAACAGTCATGTATTTTAACGGCGAATACATCAACAGCTGTTCTTCTGCTTCCGGCTATTCCCGCGGCCTGCCCAACGGATTCCTGGTGAAGTAAGCAAGGCGGATTGGAGATAAGAATGGCAATTAGAACAAGAACGAGAAACAGGGGAACGGGAGCTGCAATCTACACAGTTTTTCTGATCCTGTATATCCTGCTTCTGGCAATCGTGATTATTTTTGTGCTCAAACAGGTCTGGAAGTACGAAGAGGATTATGAGAAGTCGCTTCCGGAACCGGTCATTGAGCATTATATGCAGGATCTGAACGCAAACCTATGGGGTGACAGCATCGCGCAGACAGTCTCACAGATGCCGCATCCGTTCCAGACAGAGGCTGAAGTATCGGAACTGGTCAAGGAGATGCTGAGCGAAGGTCTTACTTACCACAGAACTGCGAGCAGCGGAACCGGCAATACGATCACATATGACATTCTATGCGGTGGCAACGCGATCGGAAAAGTGACGCTCCAGGAGGATGAATCCAAAGCAGAGGAAATGTCGGGCGATCTTCTGCCGTGGAAAGTAGCCTCAGAAGAATTTGATTTTTCCGGTCTCTATTCCAGTACGGAAGTTACCGCGCCTGCGAGCTATACCGTAAAGCTGAACGGCTATACGCTCGGCGAGGAATATATTACAGAACGGGATATTCACTTTGACAATCTGGAAAGTTATTATTATGAATATTCCGGTTTGCCGACTAAGGTGACCTATCATGCCGACCATATTATGGGCCACATCGATCCAATCGTTTATAATGAGTTCGGGAATGAATTCGTTTATGACGAAACGAAAGATGATTCTCAATATATGGTTTCGGTCAATGACGAGACTCGTCAGCGCCTGGATAGCTTCCTCCGGGATTTTTCCGATGCTTATCTGCGCTACAGTTCCAATGTGTCGGAACCAATGTATGCCTACAATCTTCTTCTTCCTTACCTGAAGCAGGGCAGCGAATTCCAGAACAAAATGCAGCAGGCAGCAGTGACGGATAACTGGTCGCACAACTACAACTATCAGTTCCTTTCCAGTGAGATCATTAACGCAGTCACAATGAGCGACCATTTCTATGTTGTGGAGTTTACGGCGTCAGCGTCGGCTGTGCAGCCGATCGGACCGGTCGAAGTATCACGACATCTGCGTGCAATTGTTGATGACAGCGGAGCTTCAATGGCTGTTGTTACAGTTGAAGACGTCTGATCATTCTGAAACACGATGTGAGGCTTATATGAACGGTATAAAAGACTGCAGGGAAACCTGTGTGATCGTTCTCCCTTCGCTGAATCCGAACCATAAGTTTGACAAAGTTGTAGACGGCCTCCTGGAGAGCGGATTTCGGCATATTGTGATCGTGGATGACGGCAGCACCCGGGAGGAACAGACACATTTTGACCGGGCGGAAGCCTTTCCGGAATGTGTTGTTGTCCATCATGGTGTAAACAGGGGAAAAGGCAGAGCTCTGAAAACGGCATTTGAAACAGTGCTGCGGTGCTTCCCGGATGCTGATGGCGTAGTCACTATCGATGGCGACGGCCAGCATCTGACACAGGATATTATTGCCTGCGGAGACCGTATGCTGCGGGAAAAGACCAAAGTCATTCTTGGCTGCCGGAACTTTGATCTTCCTGGCGTCCCGACACGAAGTGCTGCCGGAAACAAAACGACTTCCCGAATGTTCCGCCTGTATGGTATCAGGCTTTCTGACACACAGACAGGTCTCAGAGCAATACCCATGTGCTATCTGCCGGATTTTTGCAGGATAGAAGGGGAACGCTTCGAATACGAGACCAACATGCTGCTCAAAATGAAACGCCGAGGAATCCCGTTTTCCGAGGAGACGATCGAAACGGTATACGAAGACGAGAATACCGGATCGCACTACAATACAGTCAAAGATTCATGGAGAATCTTCAAGGTGATGGCCAAGGATTTCTTCCGCGGGGAAAAGACATGAAAAAAGGAAAACAGCCGATCCTTTACACACTGAGCTCGCTGTCTTCCTTTCTTCTGGATTCCGGTCTGTTCTACCTTCTGGATCTGCTGCTGAACAGTGTTCTGGGACCCTACGCGGAACCGGTCTGCAATCTGATCGCGAGGACAATCTCCTCATTTTACAACTTTAATATCAATCGGCTTGTTTTTCAAAATCGGGGAGACTACGGAAAGGCGCTGCTTCGGTATTACTGCCTCTGTATTCCGCAGGCATTGATTTCCACGGGGCTTCTTTCCCTGTTCGTCTGGCTTTTTCATGTGGAAAGCGCGGGCGTCTCAACGGCGATCAAGGTCGGTGTAGACGGTGTGCTTTTTGTAGCGAGCTTTTTCATCCAGAAATACTGGGTGTTTAAGAAAACAGAACTTCCTGCCGACAGTGAATACGGCGGAAGTCGAAAAGAATGAATCAGGAGGAAAACAGAATGACGTATACCATTGATATCGCGGGTTTGAAACGAGATCTTCCCCTGTGCAAAGTGTCGGATGACCTTTTTATTGGCGCGTTCGTTATGTTCGGCGACGTTGAACTTACGATTCACTGCGCGACTGAACTACTGAAACGGGCGCCGGAGTATGACTATCTGCTGGCACCTGAAGCCAAGAGCATCCCTCTGCTGTATGAGATGGCACGGCAGAGCGGCGCGGAAAAATATTTTCTGGCGCGCAAAGGCCCCAAAGCCTATATGTCAGGCGTTTTTGAAGTAAACGTGAAATCCATCACTACGATGGGAGTTCAGAAACTTGTGATCGATACCGCAGATGCGGAGATGATCAAAGGCAAGCGGATCCTTATTCTTGATGATGTGATCTCCACCGGCGAGTCGCTTCGTGCGACAGAGGAACTGGTGAATCAGGCAGGCGGCATCATTGTCGGGAAGATGGCTGTTCTTGCCGAAGGCGATGCCGCAAAACGCGATGATATCATCGTTCTGGCACCGCTGCCCCTGTTCAACCCGGACGGGACTGTGAAAGAATAACCATCTGTGTATAAAAAGAGGGAAACGGAAGTGCTGATCAGCAATACTCCGTTTCCCTCTTTTTATTCACTATTCAGTATCGAGTTTCTCTCTCGCCACTTCAAAAAAGTGTTGAAGGAGCGCCCGGCTATCCTCAGCCAGAATTCCCGGATACACTTTCGGATGGTGGCCGTATGCTTCCGAAAACAGGTCGATAACACTGCCGCATGAGCCGGTGTGTTCTTCTTTTGTTCCGTACAGCACTTTTGGAATACGTGCATTGATAATGGCCCCGGCACACATGGGACATGGTTCCAGTGTTACGGCCAGTGTGCACGTATCCAAACGCCAGTCACCGAGAGCGGCACAGGCTTCACGTATCGCCTCAATTTCCGCATGAGCAGTCGCATCGTGATCAGCTTCTCTCCGATTTCGGCCCCGACCGATGATCATGCCGGATGAATCGGCGATTACACAACCAACAGGAACGTCGCTCGTGTCAGAAGCTTCTTTGGCAAGGAGCAGCGCTTCCTGCATCAATTCTTCATCATTCATATATTTTTTCCGAAAAAGAGAGTGTGCGGAACGCACACTCTCTTTTTTGTCAATCTTATACCAGCGCGGCAGTGATGATGGACATTTGATACACTTCTTCGGCATCGCAGCCGCGGGAAAGATCATTGATCGGCGCGTTCAGGCCTTGCAGGATAGGACCGTACGCAGCAAACCCGCCAAGACGCTGAGCAATTTTGTACCCGATATTTCCAGACTGAATCTCCGGGAAAATAAAGGTGTTCGCGTAGCCGGCAACAGCACTGTCCGGGAACTTGAGCTGGCCGACGACAGGGGAAACAGCAGCATCAAACTGCATCTCGCCGTCAATAGCCACATCGGGAGCCATCTCCTTGGCAATCGCGGTCGCTTCACGGACCATATCAACGGAAGCACCTTTTCCGGAGCCCTTCGTAGAGTAGGAGAGCATGGCAACTTTGGGATCTATGCCGAAAGCTTTTGCGGTTTTTGCTGTTTCTACAGCGACTTCCGCAAGCTGTGCAGCGGCGGAGAGGACAACATTTCCTTCCTTATCCAGTTTGTCCTGATAATCGATATTGATGGCGCAGTCACCCATAGCGAGCATCTCGTCGCCGCGAACCAGAATAAAGCAGGAACTCACAAGGTTGGCGCCCTTCTTGGTCTTCACAAGCTGCAGAGCAGGACGCACCGTATCGGCGGTAGAGTATGTGGCGCCTCCGAGAAGGGAATCTGCGACGCCCATCTTGACAAGCATGGTACCAAAATAGTTTCCTTTGCTGAGAGCGGCACGGCACTCTTCCGGTGTCATCTTGCCTTTGCGCAGTTCCACCATGGTGTTGACCATGTCATCCATCTTTTCATAATTCAGAGGATCAATGATCTCAAGTCCTTCAATGTCGAACCCGCCTTTTTCCGCAGCAGCTGTTACTTCTTCAACATTGCCTACAAGGATCGGGGTCAGAAATCCGTCCTTTTTCAGGCGGGATGCGGCGGCAAGAATACGTGCATCGGAGCCTTCGGTGTAGACGATCTTGCGGGGATTGGCTTTTAGTATTTCCACGAGATTTTCAAACATTTTTGTTTACCTCCAATGTATTGTTTTCACACTTATACTACTCTATCACGTGTTGAATGGTTTTTCAAGATTAATCCTTAAGATGGACAATTTTTGTTTACAAAGACATGAGGGATGAGTATAATCATAGAAGTATTATAATTGGGTGAAACTATGACTGAACAGCAATTTATCCGCAATTTTTCCATCATTGCACACATCGATCATGGGAAATCCACGCTTTCGGACCGCCTGATCGAACGATGCGGTGCCGTAGAAGCCAGGATCATGGAAGACCAGATCCTGGATAATATGGAGCTGGAAAAAGAGCGTGGCATTACGATCAAAGCGAGAGCTGTCGGACTGCAGTATCAGGCAGACGATGGAAAGGATTATACGCTCAATCTGATCGACACGCCGGGCCACGTTGATTTTAATTACGAAGTCAGCAGATCGCTTGCTGCCTGTGAGGGCGCAGTCCTGATCGTTGACGCGTCACAGGGTGTGGAGGCGCAGACGCTCTCCAATACTTATCTGGCCCTGGACAACGCGCTGGAGATCCTTCCGGTCATCAATAAAATCGATCTTCCGGCAGCGGATCCCCAGCGCGTAAAAAACGAAATCGAAGAGATCATAGGGATTCCCGCTCAGGATGCGCCTGAGATCAGCGCAAAGGCGGGGATAAACATCGAGCAGGTACTGGAAGCTATTGTAAACGGGATACCGGCACCGGCAGGTGATCCGGAAGCGCCGCTGAAAGCACTGATCTTTGACAGTCAGTACGATAATTACAGAGGAGTAATCGTTTTTATCCGAGTGATCGACGGTGCGATAGCGAAAGATACCGAAATCCTGTTGATGTCGACCGGGGCGCGCTATAAAGTGCTGGAAGTCGGATATCTGCGCCCCATAGGACTGGAACCTTGCGAACGGCTGCATGCAGGAGATGTCGGATATTTTACGGCGAGTATTAAAAACGTTTCCGATACATGTGTCGGTGATACAGTGACAGAAGCCCTGCGGCCTGCGGCGGAGGCATTGCCGGGATATCGGCCGGCAAGGCCAATGGTGTACTGTGGCATCTATACGGAAGACGGGTCCAAATACCCGGATCTTCGGGACGCACTGGAAAAACTGAAGCTGAACGATGCTTCGCTTTCTTTTGAACCGGAAAGCTCGGTGGCACTGGGCTTCGGTTTCCGCTGCGGGTTTCTCGGTATGCTGCATATGGAAATAATCCAGGAACGTCTGGAACGGGAGTTCGATCTCGAACTGGTCACTACACTTCCTTCCGTGATCTATAAAGTGATCAAAACCGACGGATCGACCGTCATGGTGGACAATCCCCATAATTACCCTGATGTGGTGACGATCGCTGAAGCATATGAACCGTATGTGAAAGTTTCCATCATCACGCCGAATGAATATGTGGGTAATATCATGCCCCTCTGCCAGGATCGGCGTGGAGAATACAAGAACATGCAGTATCTAGACACCAGACTGGTGGAACTGCATTATGAGATGCCGCTGAACGAGATCATCTACGATTTTTTTGATACACTGAAAGCAAGAACAAAGGGATATGCTTCTCTCGATTATGAATTCTCCAGTTATCAGAAGAGCGATCTCGTCAAAGTGGATATGCTGCTGAACGGCGATCAGGTGGATGCGCTGAGCTTTATCGCGCATCGGGACAAGGCATATCCCAGAGCACGGAAACTGGCAGAGAAGCTGAAGGAAAACATTCCCCGTCAGCTTTTTGAGGTGCCGATCCAGGCGGCAATCGGAGGAAAGATCATCGCCAGAGAGACAGTGAAAGCAATGAGAAAGGATGTTTTGGCCAAGTGTTACGGCGGTGATATCACCAGAAAGAAGAAACTTCTGGAAAAGCAGAAAGAGGGAAAGAAAAAGATGCGTCAGCTTGGTACGGTCCAGATTCCCACTGAGGCATTTCTGGCTGTTCTGAAGCTGGACGAATAGGAGGAACAATCCCATGAACGGAAGAATACGGATGATATGGTTTATTACCGGCATCCTGTTCACGGCGGCAGCGGTGCTCGCGTGCTTTTATGCTGGGCTTTTCGGCTCAATCATTAATACACCTCAGGGAGATCCTCAGGAAACGGTAACAGCTTTTTTTGAAAACGTGACAGCAGGAAACTACGAGGAAGCTTATACCAGACTGGGGAATTATTCTTCGCTTGGGTTGGAAAACGAGCCGGAAACCGGAGAAGGGAAACTGATCTATGATGCCGTCCGCAGTAATTTTACCTGGAATCTGAAAGGAGACTGCGCCATCAATGGATATTCGGCGACACAGAAGGTAAAGGTGCGGACGCTGAATATAAAGAGGATCGAGTCGGAGATTGCTGACCGCGTAGATGGAATCATGGAAAAAGTAGCGGCGGAAAGAACAGCGGCAGAGCTTTACGACGCAGAAGGGAAATATCTGACATCGGTGACAGATGAAGTCTACCTGACGGCGCTGCATCAGGTCCTTGCGGATGCGGATATCTATTGTGTGGAGAGAGAACTGGAACTGCAACTGGAAAACAACGGAGAACAATGGCTGATTAATGCTGACAAGGCGCTCATGAACGCTCTTGCCGGCGGAGAAGCCTGAAGGGAGGCGGCAGGCAGATTATGAGAATGGAAGAATTTGAACTGGACAGTATTCTTGCCGAGTTTTCTGATCATCCGGAAAAACAGCAGGAAGCTGCAACAGACGAACCTGCTGAACCAAAACCACAGGGATCACAAAGAGAGACGGCTCATGAAGCGGAAACGCCTGCGGTGCCGGAGCGTAAAGAAATACCGTCGGAAAAGCCACAATCGGGAACGCAGGTGTTTCATGTACCGGAAAACGACACGCAGATTGACAGAGAAACTTATGCAGATAAGAATCAGACAGATAAGACGGGACAGAAAAAAACCAAAGCAGCGGGAAAAGATAAAAATCAGCCAAAGAAGAAAAAAGAAGGCTTTTTTCAGCGCTTGGGCTTTGGGGTCTTGTCACTGATTTTCGCCGCGCTCTCGCTGGCAGCGCTTCTCTGGACTCTACAGAACGTAAGTCCGGATACTTCTCCCATGGACCATGTGGAGAAAGGAACGGCAACAACAGATCTTGTCGCCAGGCTCGATACCAGCATCAATAACTCAAAAGCCAATGCGCTGAGCGGCATTGCTTATATTCCCAAGCATTACAGCATTCCGGAGAGCGATACGGTCGCACCGGCACCGGAGGAAGCAAATTTCGGCAGCGTCAGCCCTGACGACGCAGCAGCAGTTATGGACATTATCCAGGAGGCAAGAGATTCCGGCCTGTTGGAAGGACAGAACGTCATTTTCAGTCCGGAGCTCAACTTCCGGAGAGATACCGAAATCAAGTACTATTACGACGAGACGATCCTGATGATCCTGTGGAAAGAGATCATCGACGGGAATACCGTAACATGCTGCGAAGTCAAGATCGCTGATGCCAGTCAGTTCCGCAGAAAGATCACGGATGACACCTTTGGCTCATCCACGAAGCTGTTTGCCACATCCCTGTCGAACAGTGTCAATGCGGTAGTTGCTATGAATGCGGATTTCTACATGTTCCGCGATTTCGGAATCGTAGTATATAACCGAGAGCTGTACCGATTCGGTGAATCGGTTTATACCGGCAACTATAAGAAGTATAACTGCACAGATACACTGTTTATCAACGGGAGCGGCGATTTCTTGTTCTGGCATCGCCTGCAGGAAGCTTCTGCCGCTGAAATGAGGCAGTTTATTGTGGACAACGACATCGTTTTCTCCATAGCTTTCGGACCGATCCTCGTAGAGAACGGTGAGTTGAAGGTCTGCGACTGGTATCCCGCCGGGGAAATCGACAGAGGTTATTCCCGAGCCGGTATCGGGCAGATGGACTCTTTGCATTATTTCTACATGTCTCTGAACCACTCTCCGGAAAAAGAGGCACGCTGGACAGTAAACAAGTTCGGGGAACAGATGTATGCCCGCGGACTGCAGCAGGCGTACTGCCTGGACGGAGGGCAGACAAGCGAAGTAGTTTTCCGAGGGACTCCTTATAATTATATCGACTTTGGCGGAGAGCGCGAAGTAAGCGATATCATATATTTTGCAACGGCTCTTCCTGAAAAGGAGGCTGTGTCATGACGGAAATTGCTGTTTACACCGGTAATCTTACGATCTACTGGAGTTCTATCATCATTACGCTGGGGACAGCGGCAGGTCTCTTCCTGACACTGGCGCTGTATCCCATGGACCATCGCCATAATACGGCTGTTTGGGTATGGTTTCCGTTTGCCGTAGTCTTTAGTGTTCTGCTGTCACGTGTGATCCACTGGTATAGTCATATCGAGCAGTATCCTTCTTTGCTTGCCTCCCTGCAGGACCTTACAGGCGGCGGGTATTGTATCCAGGGTATTATTATCGGAGCATGGCTGGCGGCGCTCCTCGTCCGCGTTCTGCATCTGACAGAAAGCGTGGGCGAACTTCTGGACGCAGCTGCTCCGGGAACTGCGCTCTGCCTTGCGCTGATCCGGCTCAGTTCTTTGTTCAATACCACTTGCAGGAGCAGAATCGTGATTGCAAACTCTGTTTATCAGCGCCTTCCGTTTGCCGTGGCGCTGACTGACGCGGCAGGGAATGTGGAGTACCGTCTGGCCACCTTCTTTCTGGAGTTTATCGCGCTGCTTCTGATCACAGCGATCCTGTCCGGATTCTATTGTCGGCATCGATCAGAAGAGCTGTGGGAAAACTACCGCAACGAGGGGAATGTCGCGCGGATGTTTTTGATTCTGGTCGGCGTCGTTGAGATCATTGCCGATTCCACACGGTATGATTCAGCGCTGATGCACTTTTTCCTGATCAAAAGACTGAACCCCTACGCCTGCTTTATCTCCATAGCTCAGGTCTTCTCTGCGTTCCTGATCCTGTTTGTTTTTATCCACTACATGCGGATCTCGGTAAAAGTGAACGGTTGGAGCTGGTATCATATTCTTGCGATCCTGCTGTTTGTTGCAAGCCTCATCGGTGCCGGATTCTTTGGCGAATATCGCGTGCAGCGCACCGCACAGTATGTTCGCTGCTATATCTGGCAGGGGAGCAGCCTGATCGTACTGGCGGCAACGGTGATCACGATCTATAAGACCTGCGTGGCAAAACGACGTGTTTCATAACAAAAAAGTACAAAACAGAGGAAAAGGGCTTAACGAACAAGCACCTTTCCTCTGTTTTTCTTTGGCTGATCAGATGTCAGGTCCCGGCGATCTCACGCACAAGGGCTTCCTTTTTGCGGATGTCTTCGTCGTCCCATTCCCAACCGCGATCGAGCAGCCAGTAGCTTTCCTGTTCTTCGATCTCTTCCCCTTCTTCAAAGGGCTCATCGGGACGCATATTCCGGAGCTTTTTACGCGTCTCATAAGCGCGCAGGTCTTTCAGTGTAAAAGGATACCCGGCTTCCTCAGCAATGGGAAGCAGCACATACTCCGCCACCGATTCCCGTATCTCCAGACTTCCCGGATAAAAAGCCAGTGCATCCTCAACTTTTTTCTGCAGTTCCGGGTCAGTCTCATATTGGGCAAAAAACAGTTCAACGTTGCTCATAGTATCCTCCTGCTTCAGCTGTATGCCGGAAGTTTTGAACTCAATATATCATAAATTAAAAAAAGAATCAATTCTGCTGAGTCTTGACCACAGGGATAATCTTTATTATTATAATAAACACAAATACAAAATAATACTCGAAGTTGAATGGGATCGGTTATCAGATGTTTGCGGCATATTGAAAAGGCTTTCAGATAATCGGAAGATCCGGAGAATGACTTTTGTCTTCTGTGGATGATCTCACTTTGCGAGGGAGGAAAACAAATGCTCACTATTCTGAAAACGCATCCGGAACTGTTACCGTTTGAAGATGATCTGAAGCTTCGCATGGCGCGTTATGAAGCGAAACGAAGCCAGCTCTTACAAAAAGACAGTAAAACGATCAGCGATTTCGCAAACGCGCACCGGTTTTATGGATTTCATGAAGTGGATGACGGCTGGTTTTATCGCGAGTGGGCGCCTGCAGCGGATGCGTTATATCTCTGCGGTGATTTCAACAACTGGAACTGGACAGCGACTCCGCTGAATAAACTGGCTGACGGCAACTGGGAGATCTTTCTCCCGGGAGACACGATCCACAAGGGGAGCCGGGTTATCACTATCACAGAGAAAGACGGCAACCGCACACAGCATCTGCCATTGTATACACGGCGTGCAGTTCAGGATCCAGTGACATGGAGCTGGTGCTGCGAGGTATGGGATGAGCGGGAGGAATATCCGTGGACAGATGCGGACTTCTCCTGCAGCGAAGCGCCGCTGATCTATGAGGCACACGTGGGTATGTCGGGCGAAGATTACCGCGTGAACAGCTACGTGGAGTTCGCCGATCATGTTCTTCCGCATATCAAAGACGCCGGTTACAACACCGTGCAGCTCATGGGGATCATGGAACATCCGTATTACGGTTCCTTCGGCTATCAGGTCAGCAACTTTTATGCAGCGTCAAGCCGGTACGGCTATCCCGATGAATTGAAGTATCTGGTGAACAAAGCGCACAGTTACGGCATTCGGGTACTGCTTGATGTTGTGCATTCCCATGCTGTCGGAAACAGTCTGGAAGGGATCAATTTGTTTGACGGCACTGACTATCAGTTCTTTCATCAGGGCGGAAAGGGAGATCATCCTGCCTGGGGCACCAAGTGCTTCAACTACGACAAACCGGAAGTGCTGCATTTTCTGCTTTCCAATCTGAAATTCTGGCTGACAGAATTCCATTTTGACGGCTTCCGGTTTGACGGCGTCACTTCAATGCTGTACCTGGACCATGGACTGGGGACAGCATTTAGCAGCCTCGATATGTATTTTACCATGAATACGGATCTGGAGGCGATCACGTATCTCCAACTGGCCAATGATCTAATCCACGAAGTAAAACCGGATGCGCTTACGATCGCGGAGGATATGTCCGGGATGCCCGGCATGTGTGAACCGGTTGCCGACGGAGGGATTGGATTTTCCTATCGACTCGCTATGGGGTTGCCGGATATGTGGATCAAACTGGCAAAAGAATCCAAAGATGAAGACTGGAATCTCGACTGGATCTGGAAAGAACTGACGTTCCGTAACGCACCGACCATCGCCTATGTGGAAAGCCATGATCAGGCTCTGGTTGGCGACAAGACTATGATTTTCCGATTCGCCGACAGCGCCATGTATGATCAGATGGAAAAGAGTACCCATACACCGGTGATCGATCGCGCGACCAGTCTCCACAAGATGCTCCGCCTTCTCACAATGTCGGCAGGAGGAAACGGATATCTCTGCTTTATGGGCAATGAGTTCGGGCACCCCGAGTGGATCGATTTTCCGCGTCCCGGCAACGGCAACAGCTATCAGTACTGCCGCAGACAGTGGAGTCTTCTGTGGGACAAAAATCTCAAATACGAACAGCTCTATTTCTTTGACAGGGACATGATCGCAGCAGCAAAACAGTATGACATCTTCAAAGAAGGGTACCCGAAGCTGAATCTGGTCCATGACGTCGATCAGGTGCTTGCATATGAGAGGAACGGACTCCTGTTCCTGTTCAACTTTGCGCCGGAGAGCGCCTATCAGAATTATACGATTCCCGTCAGCAGAGGAGAAGACTACCTGGTGCTGTTCTCCAGCGATGACGAGAAATACGGCGGATTCGGGCGCGTAGCGCACGATCGGAAGAGCGCTTTTTCACCGGGACAGAAAGGGAATGCGATTCATGTGTATCTGCCACCCCGGACAGCGATCGTGCTTGCACCTGAAAGTGCCGTCCGGGAGACAGCATCAGCCGAATGAACAGGAACTTCGATTTGAACCGGGTCCAACAGGACATCACCGACCGGTATCCGCAGTGGTCGTCTCTTGTGGAACATGTTTCTTTTGAGGACCGGCTGATGCCGGCAATGGTCGCAAACGACGGGCGCACGATCTACTACAACAGCAGAAATCTGAGTTTTTATACCCCGGATGCTCGGACGTTCCTTTTTGCTCAGCAGCTTCTGCATATTCAGCTTGCCCATTTCCAACGGGGCATCGGAAAAGACCCGATTCTCTGGCGAAAAGCCTCCGATGCGGTGGTCAACGCGATGCTTCGGGCTGATGGCTGGTCACCTCCGGGCGACGCGGTTTTTCATCCGGACGCGGCTGAAAAGAGCGCGGAAGACCTGTATACTGTTTTCCTTTCTGAAAAAGATCCAGAGCAAGAGGAAGAGGAGAATGATCAGGTAAAGCAGGAGACCGATGATCAGGAACCGGGACAGACGGCGGGAGAAGGAACGCAGGGACAGGGGAGAGAGGTCGAGGATCCCGGATTGGCAACAGCGATCGACGGGCTGATGGAAATGCTGGAGCCGAGCCTGGAACTCGATTTCGACTGGTTCCCGGGTGACACCATTCGCGACGGAATGATCCGTGACAGTTTCCGGGCGTATCCTGTTGCTCACGCGGAGGTTCTGGTCGACACCAGCATCTCCGTTGATGAAAAGCTGCTGCGGATGTTTCTGAAAGCGGTCAAGGGAATCCTGAAGGACGCTGTCGTAAAAGTCGGATGCTTTGATACCCAGTTCTACGGTTTTCATGAGATAAACTCTGAGGAGGATGTGGACAGCCTGGAACTTCGGGGAGCAGGCGGGACCGATTTTACAGTTGCAGTCAATGCCTTTTCCGGAGATGCGGAAAACCAGATCATATTCACAGATGGTTATGCCGAGATGCCGGACCAGCGCTGCGATGCCGTATGGATCGTCTATGGCAACACACCCATCCAGCCCAAGGGCGGTCGGGTTCTTTATGTAAGAGACAAAGAGGAGCACGAAAAGCATGAGATCGATTTTCTTATCACCTGAACAGGTCTTTGACCAGCCCCTGCCACTCTTTGAGAAGGTCGGAACTGCCGCACCCGCTTCGGACCTCGCCCTCCTGACCGTGCCGGACGACGGCTTTGTGCATGAGGCCGGCGGCGGGATGAATTATTATCTCTCCGGGGATGCCTGCGTGGACCGTTTTGGACGGCGAAATCCATGCACAGCCTGTGCCCTTCGGCCGGCGCTCCTGTTGGAACCGGGCGAAGAGGCGCTGCTGCAGCATGAGCGGAAAGACGGCACCGTCACCACGGTGGACTACGGCCTGTATCCCACGACGATCCTGGACCGGAGTTTGCGCGACCTCGCGGAGAAGCAGCTCGCGGAACGCTCGCTGCGCGACACGGGACACCACATCACGGTCCGCGGCACCCAGCAGCCGGTCTACCGCCTCGGGGCCAAGCAGATGATCGTCCTGACCCTGGAACAGGGCGGGGCCAACGGTTACCTGCAGCTTTCCGACGGAACCATCGCCTCGGAAGGGGACCGGGTTTTTCTGGAACTGCGGCCGGTGCGCTGGCTGTACGACGCGGAGAGCCGGTTGCTCATCAGCTGCATGGCACTCTTCGGCGGATGGAGCCGGGAGGATGGCGCGGCATATCTGAACGGGCCGTTCCTCTCCGAACTCGCACCTGAAGCGGAGGACGAACTTCCGGAAGAAGGCGCCTTCCGATTTGTGAAACACGATGAGCTCAGCCTGATCCGGGCCTATGTCGAGGCGGACATCCCGGTGTTTATCCACGGCCTCTCCGGAGACGGAAAGTCCGACCGTGTGCGTCAGATCGACCCGGAGGCGCTGGACATCGAGCTGGTGAACGAGACCCCCGAGACCATCAACGGCCGCGCGGTCTACAACGAAGCCAAGGACGAGATCGTGGACATCAAGCCCGCGTGGCTGGTGCGCCTGGAGCGCCTCTGCCGCAACGGCGAACCGCACATTCTCTTCTTCGACGAGCTTACCAACGCGACAAAGCAGACGCAGTCGGTTATTTTCAAGATCGTCCTGGAGCGCTTTGTGAACAACCGCTGGCCGCTGCCGGAGAGCGCGCGGATCGTAGCCGCCGGCAACGACCGGAGCGAGTCCAGCGCCTCACACGACCTGGCGGAACCGCTTTTCGGCCGCTTTGCGCACGTGTATATCCGCACCACGGTGGAAAACTGGATGCCCTGGGCGGTCCGGACCCGGATCAACCCGTACATCCTGGAGTTTCTCGCGAACAACGACCTCTATCTCCGCACCCCCTATACCGGGACCGAACCCAATGCCGATCCCAGACGCTGGGAGATGGCCTCCCGCGCCCTGGACGCATCCGGCAACGACTTTGCCCTGCTGGAGCCGATCGTGGGACGGGACACTTCGGAGGCGTTTGTGAAGTTCTTCCGCGCCCAGCAGCAGCTCGCGGCGCTCGGCCACTACACCGACGAGGAACTGCGGCGCTTCTCCGTCGCAAGGAAGTACCAGCTGGCGCAGCAGTGCCTGTACCTCGCGGCGGCCAGGGAGAAGGAAGCGCTGGAACTGGTGCGGCGTCTCGGCCCGGAGTACGAGGCCTGGTTCCGGTACATGACGGAGAGGAAGAAGAGCTATGGCCTCCCGGCTCACGTTTGAAGAAGCGCACCGGTTTCTTCAGCTGCACCCGGAAGCGGTACTGGTGGATGTGCGCGAGGAGGCGGAGTATATCACGGGCCATGCCCGGGATGCCGAACTGCTCCCGGTGGATGAACTGGACGC
>JAEEGI010013313.1_pt1 | contig 17470 bp, 12 predicted proteins | sample 8958751 | NCBI WGS metagenome assembly JAEEGI01 (sample SAMN16246545, study PRJNA631951) | gut metagenome | biome: gut microbiome; feature: rumen; material: KS-attached | host: Bos | place: Iran: Karaj | collected 2018-10
ATCGGCGTCGAGGAACGTCACCGTGTAGAGTGCGTGGTAGAGCGCCGTGACGGTCAGGTTCTCCGTGACGGCCGTGAAGGGCGTGTCCCACCCGGCGAAGACGTAGTTCGCGCGCGAGGGGTCGGCGGGAGCCGTCGCGTCGTGCCCGTAGGCGACGGTCTGCGTGTCGAGGATTGTGCCGTCCCAATCGACGAAAGTAACGGTGTGGCTTTGCGTTGCCGCAAAGGTGAGCGCCAGATTCTTGCAGGAGGTGGAGAAGGTGCCGGAACTCTTGTAGGCATCCTGGTCCGCTTCGCTCGTGAAATAGCGGCAGCTGCCGGAACCCTGGTTGTTCAGGTCGGTCCCGTAGTCGCCGCCCGGATAGCAAACCTTCACGACACGCCCGCGGATATCATCGCCGCTCTGCGTCAGGACGAGGAGAAGCCCGAAGTGATATCCGTAGTTCTTCCACTCGAAGTGCGCCTCAAGAGTGTATCCGTTGTTGGAATAATGATAGATTCCATCCACGCCGGCGTCGTCGGCTACGATGTTTGAGAGCGTCAAGTTTCTTAACGCATTGCCGAAATAGTTTCGTATGTCTAGCGAAATGCCTGTGACGGCGAGCAACTGCGCGTTCTGAAAGAGAACGGCGTCATCCGACGTTCCTGGCAGATTTCCCGAATAGGTCATCGTCGTATCGGCCGTTGCAACGGCCGTGAGCGCGGCAAGCGCGACCGCACAAAAAGTCTTTTTCATAGTACTTTATAATGTAGCATATTACAGAGGAAAACTCAAGGCAAATACGCAGATGTTCAACGTGGCTTGGTAGAAGCGCGACGAAGACGCGCTTCTACAAGCCACGTTGAACATCTGCATAAGCTTGGATGCGAAATAGTTTCCAAATCGGGGCGATTTCGTGTACAATATAATTCCAAGCGCATGCACCGCGCATTGGAATGTCTTTTGCTGCGGGCGACGCCGTAAAACAACCCCTCCACACCACAGGACAACCCATGGCAACCACTGACAAGGACTCCCTCACCACCGGGAAAACGCTCGTTCTCGGCCTCCAGCACATGTTCGCGATGTTCGGCGCGACGGTCACCGTTCCGCTCATCACGGGCCTCGACATCGGCACGACCCTCCTCATGGCCGGCCTGGGCACGCTCCTCTTCCACCTGATCACCGGCGGCAAAGTCCCCGCCTTCCTCGGTTCCTCCTTCGCCTTTCTCGGCGGCTACGCTGCGATTACCAGCCTCGCCGGCACGGAAGGCTATGAGGCGATGACCAAGACCCAGCTCCTGCCCTACGCCTGCCTCGGCGTTGCCTGCTCCGGCCTCGTCTACCTCATTCTCGCCGGCCTCATCAAGTCCTTCGGCATCAAGAAGGTCATGCGCTGCTTCCCGCCGATTGTCACGGGGCCGATCATCATCGCGATTGGCCTGGGGCTGGCACCGGTTGCCGTCAGTTCCTGCAAGGCCAACTGGACGCTCGCCCTCATCGCCCTTGCAGTGATTGGCATCTGCAACATCTGGGGCAAGGGCATGATCAAGATCATCCCGATTCTCATCGGACTCGCCGTCTCCTACATTGTTGCCTGTTTCATGAAGGTGCCAGTTCTCGACGAAGCTGGAGCCCAAGTCATCACGGACGGTGTCGCGCAATTCAAGCCGCTGATTGATTTCTCAGCCGTCAAGGGCGCCGACTGGATTGGATTCCCCGTTCACAAGGCCCAGACGATTCTCGGTGTCGATTTCGCCAATGGCGGTCTTGTCGCGAGCGCCATCATCGCCATCGTCCCCATAGCACTGGCCACGATCATGGAGCACATCGGCGACATCAGCGCCATATCCTCCACGGTCGGCAAGGACTTCATTAAGGATCCCGGCCTCCACCGCACCCTCACCGGCGACGGCCTGGCCACGACTTTCGCCTCCCTCTTCGGCGGCCCCGCCAACACGACCTACGGCGAAAACACCGGTGTTCTCGCGCTCTCCCGCGTCTTCAATCCCGTTGTCATTCGCGTCGCGGCCATCTTCGCGATTGTCCTCTCTTTCTGCCCGAAGTTCGCCGAGCTTATCCGGACGATTCCCGGCCCGATTGTCGGCGGCATCTCGTTCGTCCTTTACGGCATGATCTCCGCCGTCGGCATCCGCAACCTCGTCGAAAACCACGTTGATTTCTCGAAGAGCCGCAACCTCATCATCGCGGCCGTCATCCTCGTCACCGCCCTTGGCGGCGTGACAATCCCGCTCGGATCGAAGGGTGCGGCGCTCACCCCGCTCGCCCTCGCCTCGCTTGCAGGCATCGTCCTCAACGCCATCTTCCCGGCCGGCGACTACGCCGCCAACGCGAAGGACGACGAACCCCCGAAGGGCAACACCTTCGAGGTCGGCGGCAACCCCGAAGCCTAATTGCCTGGCTTTCTTATGCAGAGCTGCTCAGGCCGTCGGCAAAAAGCCGGCGGCCTGTTTCATTTCGAAATTCACGCATAAAACAGTTTTGCATTGCCATTGGGATGGAAATGCCATATAGTAACCTTCTTCCAAATAATGTGTAAACAAGGCAACGAACACTTTCAGGAGTAACATGGCATGAGAATTGGAATTGTCGCCGCAATGTCATCTGAGCGCAGCCGGATTCAGAAGCTTCTCAAGAACGTGCGCGAGGCGAAAGCCGGCCCCGCCCATGTCTACCAAGTTGGGGAAATAGGCCCTAACGAAGCCGTCCTCGCGGAGTCGGGCATCGGCAAGGTCAATGCCGCGATAGGCGCGGTCGAGCTGATTCGCGAGTGGCGTCCGGATTGCATTATAAGCACCGGCGTCGCAGGGGGCATAGATGCCTCGCTCGGCGTGATGGACGTCGTCGTCGGAGCCGAAATCGTCTACCACGACGTCGACTGCGGTCCGGGAAACGTGCCGGGGCAGGTGCAGGGACTGCCGCCCAGTTTCCATGGCGACCCTCGTCTGATTGAGTGCGCGAAGGCTATCCGCGCCGAATCGAAGATCGCGGCGGGGCTGATCTGCAGCGGCGACCAGTTCGTCTCTAGCCGCGAGCAGCTTGAGGCAATCAAGGCCCGTTATCCCGCGGGCCTCGCCGTCGACATGGAATCCGGCGCGCTGGCGCAGGTCTGCCACATCTACGGCGTGCCATTCCTCAGCTTCAGGATACTGAGCGACACCCCCGGTACCAAAGGGCACTTTGACCAGTACAAGGACTTCTGGGGAACAATGGCCGACCGCTCCTTCACGGTAACAGAAGCGTTTCTTGCCGCTCTCCCAACAGAACTGTGAATTGCTGCAAAAGTTGACTAGGGCCAACCGTCAAACCTTGAGGAACGTCTTCTTGCGGTAGAGGAAGTACAGGAAGAGCCAGCAGACGATGACATGGCCGATGCTCATCAGGAGTCGCTTGAGGTCGCCGCAGGAGTCCGGCAGATGCCGCCACGCCCAGCTGAACAGAAAGTCGTTCGCATGTCCCGCGCCTATGACTGACTGCCCCATGTAGATCGCGATGGAATTCATGCCGATCACCTTTAGCGGAAAGGCCCACTTCGCGAAGCCCAGTACGTCGATGACGGCGTAGAATGCCAGGAAGATGAGCGTCGAATACGACCCGACGACGAGCACGAAGCTCGGAGACCAGAGGGCCTTGTTCACGGGCACGGCGCACGAGAGCGCCAGCCCCGCCGCTAGAAGCCCAATCCCGCCGCCAGCCAGCGCGAGGCACTTCACGCGCGGTGAAATGTCCGACCTCCGGACAAGCTCCCCGGCGAATATGCCGAGCATCGCCGTGACAATGGCCGGAAGGATTCCCGCGAAGCCCTCCGGGTCGAAAAGCGGTCTGAACGTGTGTCCGCCTGTAAGCGTTCGGTCCAGCCAGCAGCCGAAGTTGCCCTCGGGCGAGAAAGGGCTCGCCCCCGCCGGCGCGTCGGGCGCCAGAACGAAGCGCGAGAAGAGTGTGACGCCCGCGAGGATGCCCAGTGCAATGCCGACGCGAGTCTTGGTCTTGAACTTGAGGTAGAGCAGGGCGGCGGCGAACCAGGCGACGCCGATGCGCCCGAGGACGCTCCATACGCGGAGGTGTCCGAAATCGAAGTGGAGCAGGGGACCGTCGTGGATCATCCCCAGGAGAATTAGAAGCGCGCAGCGGCGCAGCGCCTTGAGCGTGATTTGCAAGTCCGTCGCGCCGCGCTCGCGACTCTTCACCACCGAGAACGGAAACGTGACGCCCGCGAGGAAGAGGAAAGTCGGGAAGACGGTGTCCATGAAATGAAGCCCGTCCCAGGGGACGTGTCCAAACGCCTCGCGGACACCGGTGAAGCCGAATAGCGATACCAGCGCCACGACGAGGCCTTCGCCTCCCATGATGAAAAACATGTCAAAACCGCGCACGGCGTCAAGCGACGCCAGGCGTTCGGAACCATCAGATGTGGTTTTCAATGTGCGTACTCCTTTTGGGGCAATATCGGTAACGCAACGAATGATATTCGTCAGCGTAACTAATGATATTATACAATAGCGTTTCACTGGGTTTTGGTATAATATTTGTTGATAAGGTGGACTTAGGTTTGGCGGGCAAATTGCGAACTGGCAACATTGGGATTGGCAACACTTCCACAGGCATAACGCCGGTTTCGTCAGCCAACATGCGTCCTGCCGCTAGCGCGCTAGCGGCAGGACCAGCCCTGGCAGGAGCTTGGGCGAGACTATGCGCAGGCGATTCGCCGCGTCTGCTGGCGGATTGTCCGGGAATTCCAGGCGGAAGGCCCGCGTTTCGCCTGGCAGAAGCCCTGCCAGGGTTCCGGCGGCCTGGATTTCGCCATTTGGTGTTTCGATTGCAGGTGAGGCGTTGTGGTAGAGCGGCGCAACACCTTCGTTGGCGATTTCGGCGATGAGCGCGTTTCCTTCGGTCCTTGCTCCGGTGAGGCGGAAGGCGTAGCCGCATTCCGCCGCCGCCTCAAGAAGACGCTTCGGGGTGGCGAATTTGCCTGTTACGCTATCGTTTCCGATCATGAAGGTGATGTGGTATTTTGCGGCGGCCTGTTTCCATGTGACGCCGTAGAGCCCCTTCGGCGAGAGGAATTCGCGTTGGTCGCGCTTGTCATAGTAGCTGATTTCGCCGCCGCACGGGGCGCGGCGCCAGCGGTCGGGGCCGAAGCGCCGCCAGAATTGCTCGTTCCAGCCTTCGCCCTGGGCGATTTCGTGTTCTTCGTGCATGAAGGAGTCGTCGAAGAGGCCGAAGGAGAGGGCGGCGAGCCCAGGGTTGTCCGCGAGGTCGGAGTACTTGGTCTGTGCGGCGTCGATGGAGACGAGCCATGGAGTCTCGCGCATCGCGCCTGACAGCATTTCCATGAAGGATTTTTGAAAAGCCTTTGAGGGAAAGTTTTTCCCCAGTTTCACTTCAGTGCCGTGCGTGTGGTATTCGCCCCAGTGGCCGAAGCCGACTTCGAGGAAGGCGAGGCGCGGATCTGCGTCGTAGCGTTCGGCGAAGGCGCGGAAAAAGCGCATGGTGAAATCCGCGAGGGCAGGATGGCTCCAGTCGGGGTAGTATGTCGGGCCGTCGCCGCCGGGGTTCTGCGAGAAGGTCTCGTGGTAGCTAGGAAGTGCCTTGATGTACTTGGGTACGCCTGTTGCGCCTCGCTTGCCGGGGAACTCCGGCAGTTTTTCGCCGGGGTAGGCGTAGCGGAAGCGGAGAATCGCCTGGTGGCCGCGCGAGGCGACACTGTCGAGCAGCTTCTCCAGCGGCTTCCAGTCGATAATCGGCACCCCATCGGGGTTCGCGTCTTTCACCAGGGAGCTGGGCGTGACGTAGGAGAACTCCAATGATATGGCGTCGGCCAGTTCTGGATGGTCACGCGCCTCGTCGGGCCAGAGTACGATGCCCTTGAAAGGGAACGCGGGCGCGGCCGATGCGACAACTGCGGCCCACCACAACGCGGCCGCAACCAGCGTGCATGGGAGTTTTTTTCCTTTGTCTTTGGGAAATGATGAAAACGTGTGCATGGAGTAATTTTACCATACTGTGGTATAATAGACGGCACGTAACGTGTAAAAGGAACTACGCCATGAAGAATCAGTCCATATTTGTTGCCGTGATGTTTGCCGCGCTTGCCGCTTGGCGGCTTTTGGCCACACCTGATTTCGGAGCCAAGCACTATGCCGACATCCGGGAGAATTTCGCCAAGAAAACCGAGGCTATCGAGGCATCGCGCAGGGAGGACGTCGCCAAGGCGCTGGAGCGCCAGCTGAAGGAGGCCACACAGCGCGAGATCAAGGCCCGCGTCTCCGGCAACGCATCTGCGAAGGCTGATTCGTCGCAGCTCGTCAAGATGCTCACGGATGCCCTTGCGTCGCTCAAGAAGGACGGCACATTCACCTTCCCGGACAAGATCCGCCCCGCCAACGAGCGTTTCACATCCCTCTGCCTGCAGGCCTTGAAAAACGCGAACAACGCAGCGTCCGACGCCCGCTCGATCCTTCTCTCCAACTCGCGCGATGAGCTTCGCAAGCTCCTTGAGGCCGAAGGAATCAAGCCGAACGCGGAATTGCTCGACACCTACTGGAACAGTCTTCTCGAGGCGAAACCTGCGGCCGCCGGAGCGGGAGCGGAAGAGGCCGCGGCCGCCCCTGCCGCCAAGTCCGCGGATGATGGAGGAGAGGCGACCGTCTACGCCGTGAGCCGCGCTGGGAAAAACTGGCAGTACCTCGCGCGCATCGACATGACAACCGCCGGCATGGAGATGTTCGAGGTGCCGCTCTTCCCGATGGAGCAGGGGAAGACTGCGGTGCGCGGCACCGGCATGGCCGGCGGCAAATGGCTCGCGTACCTCTCTGCGCCGCGTTCCGCTGCGGAGCCGAAGGGCTCCCCCGCCTTCCGCCTCAAGCGCATAGAGGGGAAGGGGAACATTGATGTCATGACATGGCCATCGGCCTCCAACGGATGGACCTTCGAACTCCGCGTCCGCCCCGTAAGCGGAACTTCCGGAAACGCCTGTCTGATCGAAATGGGCGAGTAAAGAACGGCAAGCCCCTTTCGGTCGCGATGGAGGCACAATGCTTCACGCCGTATCACTCATGTTGCTGACGGGCGTCATCTGGACGCTCGTGGGCGTTCTCTTCGGGGCCGCGCCGTCGGAGAAGGACAAGCTTCTCTCCTTTTTCGCCCTTAACGGCGTATTCTACGTCGCATTCATATACATTACACAGATGCCTTCCGCCGCGCCGGTAAAAGAGGTGTTGAGGCTTTCGGTGCTGATTCTGCCAAGCGCAATCATGGAACTTGTGGCATTTCTGCTGCTGAAGCTGGCCATGGACCGCGGTAGCCAGGGAATCGCCTGGTGCATTGCGCAAAGCGCGATGGTCGTCTCGTTTATCTGCTCAATCATCTTCCTTCGCAACCCGTCCTCTGCCCCGCAATGGATCGGAATGGTATTGATGCTTGCGAGTCTTGTCCTTTTCGGCAGGGACAAGCAATCCGCGGGCAATGTCGGAAACGACGCGGCCTTCTTCCGCCTCGTATTCATCTCCTTCGCGCTGATTGGCGTCGCCCAATTCCTGAGGCTGATTCCCGGATATGCGGGCTTCTCGCCGGAGACGATGACCTGGCGTTTGCCCCTGTCGGCGCCCGTCGGCATGATCACTTGGACTGTCGTTTGCCTTGCAAAAGGCGTGTGGAAACCGGGAAAGGTCTGGAAGCATTCGCTGACATACGCCATAGTGGTCGCGCTTGGGCAGATCTGCTTCTACCTCGCCGTGGACGCGGCGGACAAGCTTCTGCTGACATACATCGTCATGCCGATCTCAATCGGCACTTGCATCCTTTTCTTCACGCTCTACTGCCGTTTCTTCCGGCATGAGCGCCTCTCGCGCGGCGGCTGGGCCGCCGTCGCGATGGACATCATCGGCATCGCTCTTCTTTCCTGGTGCTAGCGCGGGTGTTTGACACCCAAGGCGGTTCATATTGGGGCGTAGTGCCAAGAGGGCGTAGTGTCAGGCACCAAACCGTGGTGTCTGGCACCTGTCACGGAAGAAATGCATCGGCGCAGCGTTCCAACTTCCTTTGAGCGCCATTGACCTAGGGGAAAGGGCTTTCAAAGTCGGGATCCCAACCTTAGCATACGCGGTTCATGCCGGATTTTGCGATTCAATGGGCTTTTTCCGCCAACGGCGCACGCCTTCATGCCCAGGCGGATTTCCGCTGGGCTTTTGCATTGGGTAACAGTGTGTTGTTAGCGTCTATGCTAGTTGCAAGCCGCCTTGCGCGGCTTATGTGATGCGCAGAGGGCGTCGTTTTGAGTCCCGATGTCCGTCACATAGGGCGTGGCTGGGCGTTTTGTCGCGTTGAACACCTTCTGGAAGCGGGCATACGTCTCGAGGATGAAGCTCCGGCTGCCAAGCGCCAGCGCCCGTCTGAACATTGTATCTTGTTCGAGGTCGCGTACGGTCGGGGTGTCTGACACCGCACCTTGGGTGCCTGACACCGCGTGAATCAGCCAGCCGTAGCGCTCTTTGGCTGCGGCCCACGCAATTCCGGGTGAGTCGCGGAAAATGGCTGAGAGGGCTTTCTGCGCTGCCTCGCGGCCGGCATGAGCTTCGGCGTAGCCGCACCACTTGTAGTCTTCAGGGCGCTCAACAATCCCCGCGCGCACGGCGTTGCAGTCGATGTAACGGGCGACACTCGACAAAGTCTCGGCTGAGTCTTCGAGGAGGCAGCTCCAGAAGCGATCCTCCCAGAGCGTCCCGATGCGGCCGACCTTCTTGTTGTAGTCCCGCGAAATCCACTGTTTGAGCTCCTTCATGAAGTTGCTCAGGTCGCCCATGCGGCGGAGCAGTGCGCCGCGCTCCTCTTCAAGGCGTTGCATCGCGACCGCGCCGCCGTTCCGGCGGTACGCCGCCCAACTGTTCCTGCAATCTTCCGCCTTGTCTTGGCCGTAGAGCGCCGCAACGCGCACAACGAGTTCTTCGTCCGTCAGCTCCCCTTTCGGCAGGACATGGACCAGAATGTGGATGTGGTTGGTCATCACCGCGTATGTATTGATCTCCACTCCGCAAAACTGCCCCATGCGCTTCATCTGGTCGACGATGTGGGTCTTGTCATCGTCGTCGAACCTAAAGGTCCTGTCAACACACCGGGTGCCGACATTGTAGAAACCTTCGCCATCGTTCTTCAGTCTCAGTTTTCGCATGTTTTGAATCTCCTTCGGGGCCGCGTTCGATTGAACGCCGCATCGTCCCGCATATATAAAGCCTTTTTCAAAACCTGATTTCCACGGAGTTTTGCCTAAAATAACGATTTGTAATGTTCATAAAATTCACAGTATGCTGCTATGCAGCATACTGTGATATATGAAAATTATTTTTGGCATGATTCTACAGAAAATGAAAATTGCCATATTTGACCAGTTTTTGGATAACTGACCTCCACATGAGAAGTGAAAATTGCGGAAATGCAAAGAGCCTGACACCGGTCATAAGAGCCTGACACCGGACAGGGGCAAGGTGCCTGACACCAGACAGGGGCAAGGTGCCTGACACCAGACAGGGGCAAGGTGCCTGACACCAGGCTAAGAACGCATTGAGGGAGTTAGAAGTGTGCGTTGAGGAGGGGGAGGCAGGGGATGGCGGTGTCGGCGGCGTAGTTGATAATTCCAATCTGAAGGCCTTTTAGGTGGCGCGCGATGTTGACGGCGCCAATCTGCAGGCCGCGGACGTCCTCGCTGGCGTTGAGGAGTCCGAACTGGATGCCTCGCAGGTTGACTTCTGAGAGGTTGAAGAGCCCGATTTGGACACCTTCGAGGATACTCGCCACATTGCGGAACAACGCGAGTTGAACACCGGCGAATTCGTTTGCGTCGGACTTGGCGTACCAGTCTCGGTCTGATTCGTTCCGCGGCGGTGCGAACACACGGTTGCCGTTCATGAAGAGCGAGATTTGGACACCCGCGCCTTCCCGGATGAAGTTCGCAAACCCGGCGATCTGGAGCCCTTCCGATCGCCCTCCCGTGTTGAGGAGCCCGGCGATTTGGACGCCACGCATCATAGATGCGTCATGCTGGACGAGCGAGAGGTGGACGCCGTTGAGCGCGTCGTCCGCCCACTGCGCGCCAAGACCGAGGCCGACGCCGTTGTGGGTCTCGAAGAGCGAGAGCCCAAGTGCAATGACGAAACCGTCAACGACGACGTCCTCGCCCGGCCATGCCCATCGGTTGTCGTCGAACCCGGTGCCGATGCCAAAGATTGCGTGATGGGGCGCGGTGATCTCTTCCGTGTTCGCAGCGGGGGCTTGGGCAAAGCAGGACACCGCGAGGACGAGGATGGAATGGACAAGTAGAAGGGGGCTGAATTTCACAAGCCAATATATCCCATTTTTCACTACCTTACCGCAAGAGCCCGCGCGCGGTTGCGCTCGCGGAGCGATTCGACGATGTAGTAGAGTACGGGGATGATGAACATCGTGACGAAGGTCGAGACGGCGAGGCCGCCGCAGACGGTGATGCCGAGCGGACGCCACATGGCGCTGCCGTCGCCGTGCGAGAGCGCCATCGGGAGCATGCCGAGCAGCGTCGTCAGCGTCGTGATCAGCACGGGGCGCAGTCGCTGCCGTCCGCTCTGCACGATGGCGTCGAAGAGTGGGACGCCGCGTTCGCGGGTGATGTTGATGTAGTCGATGAGCACGATGGCGTTGTTGACGACGACTCCGACGAGCAGCACGATGCCGATGTAGGAGCTCATGCTGAGCGGTGTGCCCGTGGCGAGGAGAGCGAGGGCGACGCCGCTTCCGGCGAAGGGCAGCGAGAACATGATGAGGAACGGGTGGATGAAGGATTCGAACTGACCGGCCATGACCATGTAGACGAGCAGGACGCCGAGGATGATCATCATCTGCATGGCGCGTTCGGATTCCTCCTGCTCCTCGATCATGCCGGCGTATTCAATCTGCACGCCGTCGGGAATCAGGATTTCGCTTTCGACGCGCTTGCGGATGTCCGCGACAACGTCGCCCTGCGGTCGGTCGATGACGTCGAACCAGACCGTGACGATGCGCTCCTGGTTCTTGCGGCGGATTGTGACGGGGCCGGTGATCTCCTCGATTTCGGCGAAGGAGTCGATGCGGACGCGCTCGCCGGAGGGGATTTCAATTTCCGCGCCGCGAATGTCCTCGATGCTGCGGCGGGCGGGTTCCTCAAGGCGGAGGAGGACGTCATACTCGTCGTCCTCCTCGCGGTACTGCGTGGCGGTGCCACCCTGGAAGAGCGTCGAGAGGGCGGTCGTGAGCGTCTCCATCGTGAAGCCGAAGGAGGCGGCCTTCATGCGGTCGATGCGGAGGGCGAGCTCAGGCTGGCCGAGGTCCTGCGAGATGCGGATGTCGCGGCTGCCGGGCGTCTCCTCGGCGATGCTCTTGATGCGGTTCGCGATGTCTGTCGTCACGGCGAGGTCGTAGCCGTAGATGTCGATGGCGATGTTCGCGTCGCCACCCCGGAGGATGCGGTTGAGGAAGTTGTCGGACGACGCGTAGACCTTCGTGACCTCGGGCCAGGGGCGGACCTGCGAGGTGATGTCCTCGCCGTACTGGTCCGTGGAGCGCTTGCGCTGGCTGCCCTTGACGAGGCGGACGCGGATGGTGCCCGTATGGGAGTTGCGCGCGGCGCCGAAGCCGCCGCCACCGCCGCCGGCGTTGAAGGAATAGGACTTGATTTCGCGGGCGGGAATCGTGTCGCGCGCGAGCTGCAGGATGCGTCGGCCGACTTCGACGGTCTTTTCGTAGCGTGTGCCGACGGGGAGTTCGTAGGTGATGCGGAGTTCGCCGGTGTCCTCCGAGCCCATGAGTTCGGAACCGACGTGGCCGAAGAGGACGAACGTCAGCGCGATGACGCCCACTGCGGCGGCGACCACCAGCCAGCGTCCTTTCAGGCAGCGCGCGATCCAGCTGCCGTAGCCGGCCTCGAAGGCGTTGAAGCGCGCCTCAGACCACGCGACGAAGCGTCCGTGCCATTTGGCGGCGTCGCGCTTGCGCTGCTCCAGGGTGCGGAGGAGCAGCGAGGCGAGCATGGGCGTGAGGAAGAGCGAGCAGAAGAGCGAGGCCGCGAGCGTGGCGGCGATGAGGCCGCCCAGCTGCTTGAACATGATGCCCGAGACGCCCTTCACGAAGATGAGCGGCACGAAGACGACGATCGTTGTGAGCGTGGAGGCGACGATGGAGAGGCCGACCTCGTCGGCGCCGAACATCGCGGCCTCCTTCTTCTTCGCCCCGCGGCTGATGTGCGACAGGATGTTCTCAAGGACGACGACGGCGTTGTCGACGACCATGCCGATCGCTACGGCGAGGGCCGACATCGACATGATGTTGATTGTCCAGCCCATGAGGAACATGAAGATGAAGGCGATGATGAGGGAGAAGGGGATTGTGAGGGCGATGACGAGCGAGGCGCGGATGTTGCGGAGGAAGAAGAGGGTCGTGAGGATTACGAAGAGGCCGCCCCAGAGGACCGTCGAGCTGACGGAGTTGATCGAGCGCGTGATCGTGTCGGACGAGTCGCCGATGAGGACGATGTCGAAGTCGGCGGGGAGCGTCTTCGCGATTTCGTCGACGCGCTTGCGGACGCGTTCGCAGACGGCCACGGTGTTCTCGCCCGAGCGCTTCTGGACCATCATCATCATGGCCCACTTGTCGTTCGTCTCGACGACGCTGTCGACTTCGACGAAGCCGTCCTCGACCGTCGCCACGTCGGAGAGTCGGACGAGGGCGTCGCCGTTGCGCTTGACGATCACTTCGCCGATCTGGTCGGGATGGGTGTATTCGCCCGGGACGCGGATCGTGTAGTTGACGGAGCCGACCTTGAGGTTGCCGGCGGGCTCCGTCTGGTTGTCTGCGTGAATTGCCGTGGCGACATCGGCCAGCGAGAGGCCGTAGGCCGAGAGCTTTGCGGGGTCGAGGTGGACGTTGACCTGTCTTTGGAAGCCGCCGAAGGCCTCGACCGAGCCAACGCCGGAGACGCGCTTGAGGACATCGACGATTTCGTCGTTCACGATGTCGTACATCTTTTCGCGGTTCTCGCGCGCGGTGATGCCGAAGAACATGATCGGCATGTTCGCGCTGTTGAACTTGAACATGATGGGGTCGTCGGCCTCGTCGGGAAGGCGGCGCTTGGCGCGCTCGATGAGGTCGCGCATGTCGTTGGAGGCCTCGCCGAGCTCCGTGCCCCACCTGAACTTGCAGGAAACGCGGGAGCGTCCCTCGCGCGTCATGCTGGTGATTTCGTCGAGGTCCGTGACGCCGCCCAGGACGCTCTCCATGAGGCGCGTCACCTTGGTTTCCATGTCCTCGGGGCTGGCGCCGTCCCAGACCGTGTGGACGGTGACCGTCGGGGTCTCGATCTCCGGCATCATGTCGACCGGGATCATCGTGTACGAGATGTAGCCGAGTATGAGGATGGCGAAGAAGACCATTATGGCCGTCACGGGCCGGTTGACGCCGATTTCTGAAAGTTTCATCGGTCAGCTCCTGCTGGAGTGCGCCCTTGCGGGCTATTCGAGGACCTCGCTCTTCACCTTCGCGCCGTCGGTGAGGCGGTGCTGTCCGGCCAGGACGATCTCGTCGGTCTCGGAGAGTCCCTCGACGACTTCGACGATGGCGTCGGAGCGGACGCCGAGCTTGACTTTGACGGCGTGGGCGACGCCGTCCGCGACGCGGTAGACGATGCGCTCATTGTCGTTTTTGATAATGGCGTCGAAGGGGACGCAGAGGACGTTCTCGCGGCGGTCGAGGTCGACTGCGCCGACGGCGTACATGCCGGGGACGAGGCGGCCGTCGGCGTTGTCGACCGTCATTTCGACGCGGACCGTGCGCGTGGCGTCGTCCGCGACGGGGTAGACGCGGGAGACAATGGCGTCTATAGGCTGGCCGGGGTAGGCGTCGACCTCGATCGAGACATGCGTCTTGCCGGGGGCGAGCGAAGCGAAGATGGTGGTCGGAAGGGCCATCTGGAAGCGGAGAGGGTTCATCTGCGTGATGGTGGCGATTTGCGCGCCGGCAGTCAGAAGGGTGCCAGGTTCGACCGCGCGTTTCGTGACGACACCGTCCATTGGCGCGGAAATGACCGTTTCGCCGAGGTTGATGTCGGCGAGTTCGGCCTGGGCCTTCGCCTGCGCGAGGGCGGCGACGGCACGCTCGTAGCTGGCCTCGGCCTGGTCGCGCTCCTGTTCGGTGGACGTACCTTCCTTGAAGAGCGTGTTCGCACGGTCGAACTCGCGCTTGGCGTCCTTTACCGTGGCCTCGGCCGACGACACGGTCGCCTTCGCGGCCTCAAGCTGCGCGCGGTAGTCGCGCGCCTCGATTTCGGCTATCTTGTCGCCGGCCTTGACGCGGACACCCTCTTCAAGGCGGGTGCCGTCCGCGAGCTCGAGCTTGAGCAGGCGTCCCCCGACCTTGGCGCTGAGGGCCACTTCGGCGGGCGAGACGAGGCTGCCCGTCTTGCGAATGGATTGTGAAATGGTCTGTCGCGTCGGCTTCCCCGTGCGCACGATGAAGGTGCGCTCAGGCGCCTGCGCGAAAACAGCGCAAAACGGCATTGCGGCTAAAAGCAAGGTAAAAAGCTTTTTCTGGTTCATGGAGTCGCCCTTTTGCTTAGCAAACTATCGAAATGAATATCAATTCATTTTACTGAATCTCAATTCAAAATGCAAGAAACATTATAATGACCCGCATTTTTGCTATAATTTTACATCACTTTGTAAAAGGAACTTGACCATGAAAAAGACCATAGCCTGCATTCTCTCTCTTGCATTGTCCGTGACGCCGCGACTTTTCGCGGACGGCGCTGCTCCAGCCGAGGCGGATCCCGCAACCGGAGCCAAGCCGCTCAAGGTGCTGATGATAGGCAACTCCTTCTCAATATGCGTGCTCAGGGAAATGCCGAAAATCGCCGCGGAACTCGGACTCAAACTCGACATCTGTTCGCTCTACATTGGTGGATGCTCGCTCGCCACGCATGCCAAGAACGCCAAGGATAAGGACGCTCATCCGTACGCCGTGTCATGGAAGTATATGTCCGTCGAGCCGGGCAAGGAACCTTTCCGCAGCGCGCTCGGCGGTGAGAAGGGCAAGAGAGCCAATATCCCCGCGATGCTAGCCGCCGACACCTGGGACATCGTCACCGTTCAGCAGGCGAGCCACGAGAGCTGGAGGGCCGCAAGCTACGAGCCTTATGGCTCAGAGCTTCTCAAGCTTATATCCGAACTTGCGCCGCAGGCCAAGGTCTACGTGCAGCAGACCTGGAGCTACACGCCATGGGACGGGCGCCTCACGAAGTGGAACATCGACCCCGACACAATGTACACCAAGCTTGAGGCCGCATACGACAGTTTTGCAAAGGCCCACGGGCTTGAGCAGATCCGCATGGGCAAGGCCGTCCAGATCTACCGCCGCGAACTTCCCGTCTCCTACGGCGAACACTCGCTTGGCGGCGACGTCTGCGGCACCGACACCTTCAACGAGAAGGACGGCAAGTGGACGCATGTCGGCGACGCCTTCCACCTCAACTCCAGCGGCCACTATCTGCAAGGTCTTGTCTGGACAGCCACGCTCTTCGGCGCCGACGTGACGAAGTGCAAGGCCGTTCCGAAGTCGCTTGAAAAGCACCCCGAGCGCGCCGAGCTCATGCGCCGCATCGCCATGCGCGTCGCCAAGGGCGAGGACTGAGCAGGCGCCAAAAACCAAATTACCCTTCCCCCCTGGGCGGTGGTGACAATGAAGCGCGTTGCAGTTGTCGGTTTCGGTTTCATGGGGCGCGTCCACTACGGATGCTGGGAGAGGATTCGCGGCGCGCGCGTCGTCGCCGTCTGCACCCCGCGCCCCGAGAAGCTCCGCGAGAAGGTCGAGGGCAACACTCCGGGCGCCGATGTCCATGTCGACCCTGGAAAAATCGCCGTCTACCGTTCCATCGGCGAGCTGATCGCCGCGGGCTGCGCGGACATCGTCGACATCACCGTGCCCACATTCCTGCACAGGGAGACCGTAATCCCGGCGCTTGAGGCGGGGCTGCACGTCATCTGCGAAAAGCCCATGGCCCTGACCGTGAAGGACTGCGACGCCATGCTCGCCGCCGAGGCGCGGTCGCGCGGGAGGCTCTTCATCGCGCAGTGCGCGCGCTTCGCCCCGGCCAACGCCTACATCCGCTCGCTGGCGGCGGAGGGGCGCTACGGACGAATCCTCGCCGCCGACTTCACGCGCTTCTGCGCGCCGCCCGAATGGGGCGCCGGGAAGTCATGGTTCCTCGACGAGGCGAAGTCCGGCGGCGCGCTTCTCGACACGCACGTGCACGACGCAGACCTGATCTGCTCGCTCTTCGGGCTGCCCAAGGCCGTGACATCGCGCCGCCATGTGCGCGCCGACGGCCTCACGGATCACGCCGCCACGGTCTTCGACTATCCCAACACCGTCGTCACTGCCGCAGTCAGCTGGGCGGCTGCGCCGTCATTCGTCTTCGAAAGCGGTTGCAAAATCTTCTTCGAGAAGGCCACGGTCATCTTCGACGCGAAGCGCGAGCATCCGCTCACGGTCTACCCGGCCGGTGGAAAGCCATTCGCGCCGCGGCTTCCCGACAAGAACAGCCATCAGGGGGAACTGGAGTACTTCCTGCGGGTCGTCGAGGGCAAGGCGCCTTGCGAGGACTTCACGGCCCGCGACGCGCGCGACGCCCTCCTCCTCGCGGAGGCGGAATGTCGAAGCGCCGCGTCGGGGAAGAGTATCGCGATCACGAAAGGGCGTTTCGCGAAGTAAGTTTCCATCATTGTGAGAATGTGAAAGTAACCAGTATCCAACAGCCAGCATCCAATGTTCGGCCGCCGTTTATTGGGATTGGTTATTGACCATTGGCAACACTTTCACACTGAGGATTCCCCGGTCACGAACGTGCCCTTGGCACGTCTTCTGCTATTACCGATATTCATATCACCACCCCCTACGAGGAAAACGATGAAACAAATCCCAATGCTGGCGGCACTGGCAGCCGCGCTGGCGGCGAACGCCCAGTTCACCGTCCGGCCCTGGACGCAGGACAACGAACCGCTCGCCGACCGCGTCGCGGCCGACTTCAAGGGCGTCAAGCACCCGGCGGCCTTCGTCCACTACGGCGTTCCGCCGATGAGCCCGCTCCAGCGGCTGCCGGACGTCTACCCCGAGGACGGCGCGGCCGGCGGCACGGTCCGCATCATCGCCGCCAAGGACGAGTACGAGCCCGGCTCGTTCCTGATTTACCCGTTGCGTGACCTCGGCAAGACGCAACTCACGCTCACGCCCTTCAGGACGGACGACGGCAAGATCTTTCCCGCCGCCGACCTCGACCTCAAGGTCGTCAAGGTCTGGTACCAGAACGGCAACGCCTGGTACAGCTACTTCGGCGACACCGGCTTCAAGCTCGTGCCCGAGCTGCTGCTCCACGACGAGGACCTCATCCGCGTCGACGAGGCGAAGAAAGCCAACTACGCGCGGC
>JAEEGI010013315.1_pt1 | contig 17469 bp, 10 predicted proteins | sample 8958751 | NCBI WGS metagenome assembly JAEEGI01 (sample SAMN16246545, study PRJNA631951) | gut metagenome | biome: gut microbiome; feature: rumen; material: KS-attached | host: Bos | place: Iran: Karaj | collected 2018-10
CACGCAGACGGCCATGCCCAATATCAAGGCGATCTGGCTTCCGCCACTCAGCGAGTCACTGCCAAACAAGGCAATGACTACGGCTAGCAGTGCAATAAGCACAACTACCGGTATGAGCGACACTAGCGGATGCGGCTTGAGGTTATTATTCATGTTTTGGCTCATTTCGAGTGCAAACCTACATAAAAAATAGCAAAGTGCGGCTAGATTGAGACACAAAATCCAGATTTTTGCCTTAATAATTCAATTTTTTATTTCATTGTTTGCTCCAAGGAAATTTATTGCTTATTTTTGCATCAACTTCCAAGGGTGGAATCTGTAGTATAATGCTTTAATTATCATATTTATAAACTCTTTAAATTATTGGCAAAATGAAAAAACTTTACATGATTTTGGCAGCAATCGCTGCAATGACTTTTACCGCTCAGGCCAACGATTTGTGTACTGGTGTCGTTGAGATTGGTGATTTTGACAACGCCAGCGAGTTCTACAACGGCTCCTACTTCGACATGGCTCCCACCAACTTCTATCTGGCTCACACAGGTGCCCAGATGATTTACACTGCTGATGATTTGGGCAATCTCGAGCACGATGTGTGCATCACCACGCTGTCGTTCAAGTTCATGAACAATGACTCCTATGAGGACATCACCCGTGACGTGAAACTCTACCTTCAGGAGACCGATGCCACCCAGTTTGAGGTTGTGGAAGGTGTGAAACAGTTCTTTCCCTTTGACAATCTCGTGCTGGAAGAGGAGCAGGTGTATGAGATGCTCAACTTCCTGTATGAGGACCATGAGTTGGTTCTGGATCTGAGTGATGCTCCCTTCGCACTGACCAAGGGCAAGGGCCTGCTAGTCACGGTTGTCTTCGACGCACAGGATGACGATAACTGCACTTGGGGCAGCGACTATGCTCCCTTCTATACCTCAGGCGTTCGTGGCCAGGCTATGGTGTACACCGACAACTGGACCAGCTTCCTGGACTATGAGGAATTCCCCGATGCTTCGGCCATTAACGGCTGCGGCACCAATGTAGAACTGCCCGTTACCCGAATCAACTACTTCTATGAGGACATTCCCTCGGCCGTAGAGGAGATCGAGACGGCAAAGGCTCAGGATGGTGCTTACTACAACCTGATGGGTCAGAAGTTCAACGGCAACAATCTGCCCGCTGGCATCTACATCCACAACGGCAAGAAAGTCATCATCAAGTAAGTATTACACTTGTACGCACAATCAAGCGCCACGTCCCGAGCGGAACGTGGCGCTTTCTGTTCTTGTGTCTTAGCTGTATCAGCCAAGCAATGCGTTTGCCATGTTGAGGGCGGCACGGCGGCCGTCGCCCATAGCCAGGATAACGGTTGCACCGCCACGCACGATGTCACCACCGGCATAGAGGTCGCCAACCGATGACTGCATGGTCTCCTCGTTGACAACGATGGTATTGCGCTTGCTGATGTCCAGACCGGGAATTGAGCGGGGCACAAGCTGGTTGGGCGATACGCCAACGGCAACGATAACCAGGTCAACGGGAATTTCCTCGATGGCACCCTCAACGGGCACAGGACTGCGACGGCCCGAAGCATCGGGTTCACCCAGTTCCATGCGCTGAACACGCATAGCCACTACGCGGCCCTTGTCATCGCCAATGTACTCGATGGGGTTGTGCAGGGTCTTGAATTCGACGCCTTCTTCCTTGGCGTGGCCAACCTCTTCACGACGGGCAGGCATCTCCTCCTCGCTACGGCGATAGATGAGGATAACGCGCTCGGTGCCCATGCGCAATGCGGTACGGGTCGAGTCCATAGCGGTGTTACCGCCACCAATCACAGCGATGGTCTTGCCGCGCAGCACGGGGGTATCACCACCGCGGCCGGCTTCCATCAGGTTGATGCGGGTCAGATACTCGTTGCTCGACATGATGCCGTTGAGGTTCTCACCGGGAATGTTCATGAAGCGCGGGAAACCGGCACCACTGCCGACAAACACGCCCTTGAAGCCCATCTCATGCAGGTCCTCATAGCTGATGGTCTTGCCAACCAGGCAGTCCTTGACGAACTCAACGCCCATCTTCCTCAGGCCCTCGATCTCATAATCCACGATGTGGTTGGGCAGACGGAACTCGGGAATACCATACTTCAACACACCACCAATCTCGTGCAGTGCCTCGAACACGGTCACGCTGAAACCCTTCTTGGCCATGTCTCCGGCAAACGACAGTCCCGAGGGGCCACTACCGATAACAGCAACCTTGATGCCGTTGGCAGGAGCCATTGCGGGCACCTCCTGAGGCAGGTTGTCACGCTGCCAGTCGGCGGCAAAGCGCTCCAGGTAGCCGATAGCTACGGCGGGGTGGTTCATCTTGGTGTGGATGCAGCGAGACTCGCACTGCTTCTCCTGCGGGCATACGCGACCGCAAACGGCGGGCAGTGAGCTGGTCTCTTTAAGAGTAGCGGCGGCCTGGCCAAACTCGCCACGCTCAATGTTCTTGATGAACTTGGGAATATTGATGTTCACGGGGCAACCGGTCACACACTGGGGATTGGCACAATCCAGACAGCGGCTGGCCTCTACTACAGCCTGCTCGGCGGTAATGCCCTGGTTTACTTCTTCGTTGCAGGTGATGCGGTACTTGGGATCAAGCTGCGGCATCTCCACACGGGGGATAGCGGTGCGCTCCTTGGGAGTTTTTGAGTTACGCAAGTCAATGCGCCATTGTTCGTTACGCGAATCCATATTGTTCTGTTCCATTTCGGTAAATGTCAATTTTAATCATTAATAGAATCACTGCGCACCTTTCAAGCGCATCATCAACTCGTCAAAATCAATCTCATGGGCATTGAACTCGGGGCCCTCAACGCATACGAAACGCGTCTTGCCACCCACTGTCACACGGCAAGCGCCGCACATGCCGGTACCGTCAACCATGATGGCGTTGAGCGAAGCCTCGGTGGGCACCTCATACTTCTTGGTCAACAGGGCACAGAACTTCATCATGATGGCGGGGCCGATGGTCACACAATAGTCCACATGCTCACGCTTGAGCACCTCTTCCATTCCCACAGTGACAACACCCTGGTTGCCGTAGCTGCCATCGTCGGTCATGATAATTACCTCGTCGCTCGATGCACGCACTTCATCCTCAAGGATGATGAGGTCCTTGGTACGGCCTGCCAGTACACTGATCACGCGGTTACCGGCCTCTTTCATGGCACGGATAATGGGGAGCAGGGGTGCGGTACCCACACCGCCACCGGCGCACAGCACGGTTCCATACTTCTCGATGTGAGTGGCCTGGCCCAGGGGACCTACCACGTCATGCAGACTTTCACCCGGTTCCAGGGCACAGATCTTGCGGGTGCTGTCACCCACACTCTGGATGACCAGCGTAATGGTGCCGGCCTTGGGGTCACTGTCAGCGATTGTCAAAGGAATGCGTTCACCTTTTTCACCGGCACGGACAATCACGAAATGTCCTGCACGGCGTGACTTGGCGATGAGGGGAGCCTCAACGACAAGCTTGGTCACGTTAGCAGAAAACTGCTCTTTACTAACGATTTTGTTCATTGGTTTCTTGTCTGTTATTAGTTGATAGTAATTAGTTGTAATTCTTTTTAATTAGAGTGCAGCGGCAAACTCCTTGCCGAACTGGCGGCTCTGCTCAAGAGCATCCTGGTCGGGTACCCACAGGGTGCGGATGCCGTCGTTTACGGGCTCAATGCCAGCGGCCTTGAGGTGCTCGGTGATGAGCTTGATGCCCTCGCCGCTCCAGCCGTAGCTGCCGAAGGCTGCACCTTTTTTCTTCTTCAGTTTCATGCCCTTGAGCATCTCGAGGATGCCTGCGATAGCATAGCTGTAGCCATTGTTGATAGTGGGAGATCCAACCAGCACGGCACGGGAGTGGAACACCTCGGTGAGGATGTCGTTTTTGTCGTTTTGTGCGGCATTGTACAGCTTCACCGTGGTCGTGGGTGACTGCTCGCGAATGCCGTCAGCGATGGCCTGCGCCATCAGTCGGGTGCTTTGCCACATCGTGTCATAAACGATGGTTACCTGGTCCTGTTGATAGGCATCGCTCCACTGCTGGTATTTCTCGATAATCAACCCGGGGTTGTTGCGCCAGATGATGCCATGGCTGGGGCAAATCATCTTCACGGGCAGATTCATCGCCAGAATTTCCTTCACCTTGCGGGCCACAAGGGGGCTGAAGGGAGCGAGAATGTTGGCGTAATACTTCTCGGCCTCCTGCAGCACCTCGTCCATGCAAACCAGGTCGTCATAGAGCGATTCGGTAGCAAAGTGTTGGCCAAAACCGTCGTTGCTGAACAGGATTTCCTCACCGCTCAGGTAGCAGAACATCGTGTCGGGCCAGTGCAGCATCGTTGCCTCGATAAAGGTCAGCGTGGTGTCGCCCAATTCCAGCGTGTCGCCGGTCTTGACGTTCACAAAGTTCCAGTCCTGATGGTAATGGCCACGGATGATGGCCTCGCCCTTGGCGGTGCAATAGATGGGTGTGTCAGGGATTTCCCGCATCAGGTCCACGAGGGCTCCGCTGTGGTCAATCTCGTTGTGGCACATTACGATATAGTCAATCTTGTTGAGGTCAATCTCTTTCTTGAGATTATTGACGAACTCACGGCTATAAGGCAGCCATGAAGTGTCAATCAACACATTCTTCTTGTCACGAATCAAATAGGAGTTGTAACTCGAGCCGCGGTGGGTGGACAACTCGTCGCCATGGAAGCGCTTCAATTCCCAGTCCACTTTACCTACCCAAGTCACACGGTCAGTCAGTCTCTTACCCATTTTATGTTATATCATTAGTCGGTTAATAGTTTCAAACTGCAAAATTACACATTATTTCTTATCCGAGCCCTAATCCACATTAGTTTTTAAATAAAACTAATCTGTCTTAGTCCTTATCCTCATCATCGGATATCAGGCTTTTGGCACGATAGGTCCAGTTGTATAACTTGTAAATTTCCGCCAATCGGGGTAATCTTGCCTTGAAATCAAGATAATCCTTGTCTTGCGGTTCAATCCACAGCACCTCAGCCAGGGCCGCAATGCGCGGGAGCACTTGATACTGGACTTGTGGCTCACAAGTGATGTATTCGGTCCAAACATTGGCTTGGGCTCCCAGGATGTGTTGACGCTTGTCGGCAGGGAGTTTTTCGGCAACTGGCTCAAAATCATACACCTTCTTCAGTGTGTTGCAACCACCGAAGGCCAACGGCTCATTCCATGTGCTGCTGGTCTGATAGTAGTCGAAATACAAAGGGTCAACGGGTGTCATAACCACATCATGATCAAGTTGAGCGCCTTGCGCTCCAGGCTCAGCTCCACGCCAAGACATAATGCTTGCAGTGGTATCCACATCGCAGCCCAACAGTTCGTCCCAGCCGATAATGCGCTTGCCAAAAGCGCTCAAGTATTGTTGCACATGAGTTGTGAGATACCCTTGTAATCTAGCCTCGGCACTCTGCTTGCCTTCAGCCTTGATACCCAGTTCTTTGATACGCTGTTGGCACAGGGGGCACTGCTCCCAACGCACCCGCGGCGACTCATCACCACCGATATGAATCATCTCGCCGGGGAACAGCTGCGCAACCTCGGCCAGCACGTCTTCGATGAACCGCAGTGTATTGTCCTTGCCCAGGCAAAGGATGTCATCAGTCACACCCCAACGCTGCCACACCTCGTAAGCCCCCCCCGTGCATCCCAGTTCGGGATATGCAGCCATGGCGGCTACCATGTGACCTGGCATGTCAATCTCGGGGATGATAGTGATGTAACGGTCGGCTGCGTACTGCACGATATCGCGGATCTCCTCCTGACTGTAATAACCACCGTAACGGATACCGTCGTTCACGGGAGAATTGTGGCCCAGTGTGGTACCGTCACGCCAAGCACCCACCTCGGTCAAGCGCGGATATTTCTTGATTTCGATGCGCCAGCCCTGGTCATCGGTCAGGTGCCAGTGCATGCGATTCATGCCGTGCAGCGCCAAGATGTCAATGTAACGCTTGACGGCTTCAGTGCTGAAGAAATGCCGCACGCAGTCCAGATGCATGCCACGATAGCCGAACCGAGGTCTTCCCTCGACCTGTGCTGCAGGCAGATAGACAGTGAGAGAATTCTCAACAGGCAATGACTTGCGCAGCACCTGTATGCCTTGGAACACGCCCGCAGGCGTCTTGCCTGCGATTTCCACTCCCTTGGCAGTGACCGTGATGCGGTAACCCTCTTCATGAGCCATTTTACTGTCGAGCAGCAGTGTAATGTTATCGGCATAGTCACGGGTATTGCGCGTGGGACGGATGCTCAGGTGCATGCCCGTCATCTCTTCAATATATTGGCTCAAAAACAGGGCATTGCGCTCCATGTCGCGATTCCCGGTCGGGTAATTGATGAGCCGCTGTGGCGTCAGTGAAAAATCGGAACTCTTGATGCCGTTGATGGCATCAGGTAACGGAATCACACGATAGTCGGCACGAGGCGTCTGAGCCATGCCGGCGGCAGTGACTGCAAGCCATGCGGCAAGGATGAGCAGGAGTTTTTTCTTCATGTTAAAGTATTATTGTTAGTTTGCGGCAAATTTACGACTATTTGTCCGATAGCCAATCATCAAAAAGCAAAAAAGCAGTATCTTTGCCGCACGATTAGACTGTTTTTGAGACATATTGCTTTCCTGCTGGCCATGACTCTGGCATTGAATGTGATGGGGCAACAGACATCATCGGTTACCCAGATTACTGGACTGGTGCGTGACTCGTTGACTCATGACGGTATTGCCTATGCGTCCATTTCACTCATGGGCACCAACGAGGGCACACTGGCCAACGATCGTGGCGGCTTCAGCATCAACTCTCGGGCCAATTTCTCCAAACTGCGCGTCACGGCCATGGGTTATAAATCCAAGGAGGTGGAAATCAAGAAAGGGCAGGGGAGTGTGGTCTTGATTGACCTGGTGGCAACAGGAGTGGAACTCGACGAACTGGTTGTACACAAGGGCAAGGAAAAATACAGTAAGAAGAACAATCCGGCCGTGGAGATGATCAAGAAGCTGCGTGCACGCCGCGATGACAATGACCCACGTCGTTTTCCCCATTATGGCTATTCCCAGTATGAGCGTATGATGCTGGGATTCGGCAATCTTGATGACATCATCAGCAAGCCAGAGGAGCAGTCGTGGATTGACGAGTATGCTGACACATCGCTGCTCACCGGCAAGCGCATTCTGCCTATCTCCATCAAAGAGACCGTTGCCCGTGACTATTATGGAGAAGGTGGCCACAAGCAAGTCATTCTAGGTACAAAAAATGCTGGTATTGATGAGCGCATCGACCAGGAAAACATCAAGAAAGTGCTTGACGACTTCATGGGCGAAATCGACATTTTCCAGAACGATGTAGCCTTGCTGACCAACCGCTTTGTGAGCCCCCTGTCACGCATTGCGGTGGATTTCTATAAGTTCTATCTGAACGATACTGTCGATGTGGACGGCGAACGCTGCGCGGTGCTGAGTTTTGTTCCGTTCACGCCACAAACATTCGGTTTCCTAGGCCGCCTGTACGTCTCGCTGGAAGATACCACGATGTTCATCAAGCGGGTGTCGATGGGTGTTCCCTATGACATTAACCTCAACTATGTGGACCGCATGAGCATCATACAGGATTTTGAACGTGCGCCCAACGGTTCGCGCCTCAAGGTGCGCGACGATGTGGAGGTGAGTTTCAAGCTGATGCCTGGCGTACCTGAGGCCTTTGCCCGTCGTGAAACCACCTATCGCGACCACAATTTTGAACGTCCTGAGGGCAGTGTTTTCAACTTCAAGGGGGATCAAACGACTGCCAGCGGTGCAGCCTTCATGCCCGATGAGTTTTGGCAAGAGTATCGTCCAGCCGAGTTGCGCACGACCAGTGCTACAATCAAGGACTTCATGAAACGGCTGCGCGCCTCACGGCTGTTCTATTGGGCCGAGCAGGTGATTGTCGTCATGGTCAATGGCTATGTGCCCACAGCAAGGGTGAGCAAATTTGACATAGGCCCCTTGAACACCATCATCAGCGGCAACTCGTTGGAAGGCGTGAGGTTGCGTTTGGGCGGCATGACCAATGTAAACCTGAGCCGCCATTGGTTTGCCCGCGGCTATGTGGCCTATGGCACCCGCGATGAGAAGTTCAAGTACATGGGCTCGCTAGAATATTCGTTCGCACCCAAGAAGTCGCTTGATCAGGAATTCCCCATCCATAGCCTGAGACTCAGCCACAAATACGATGTGGACAAACTGGCACAACACTACCTCTATACCAACGCTGACAACATGTTCTTGACGCTCAGGCGCCACAAGGACGTGAGGATGCAGTACCTGCGCACGACACGCTTGGAGTACCGACACGAATGGTACAACCATTTCTCCATTGCTCTGGGCATCGAGCACAACATCCACGAGGCTACAAAATACGTGCCTTTCATTTATGGCGACGGCACTAGCCGTCAGAACTACACCCAGGCTGGTTTCACGGCACAACTGCGCTTTGCCCCAGGGGAGACCTTCTATCAGGCGCGGTCTTACCGCATTCCCATCAACATGGATGCGCCTATCATCACTTTGACACAGACCTACATGCCCAAAGGGTTCATGGGCAGTCTGCATGAATTGAACAAGACCGAATTGGGACTACAGAAACGGTTCTGGTTCTCGGCGTTCGGCTATGCTGATGTCATCGTCAAGGGCGAGAAGGTGTGGAGTAAAGTGGCCTATCCCGACTTGCTGATGCCCAACGTCAACCTTTCTTATACCATCCAGCCTGAGAGTTATGCCCTGATGAAACCCATGGAATTCATCAATGACCAGGCCCTGTCGTGGGACCTGACCTATTGGGGCAACGGCATCCTGATGAACCGCCTGCCGCTCATCAAAAAGCTGCGCCTGCGTGAGGTGCTCACCCTGCGCGGCATTTGGGGCAGCCTCAGCGACAAGAACAATCCCAATATTGTAGACACGCAAAACCTTGCGTCTCCCTCAACAAGAGACCTCTTTCTTTTCCCCGAGGACGTCCCCTGCCAGGCCATGGGCGACAAGCCCTATATGGAGGCCGGAGTGGGCCTCGACAACATCCTCACCATTCTGCGGGTTGACTACGTCTGGCGACTGACCTACCGCGAGCATGCCGGCACCGATCGCCACGGCATCCGCATCCAGCTCCATTTCAACTTCTAGTACTGCTAGGTAACATTGTTAATAACTTTATTTTTGGGATTGGGAAAATAGCAGTAATTTTACAATCCACATCTTTAACCAAATCTTAAAGAGAAAAACAATGATACCATTTGTACATCTTCACGTACATTCACAATACTCGATTCTTGACGGACAAGCTCCTGTCAAGGCGTTGGTCGACAAGGCTATAGCCAACGGCATGCGCGGCATGGCCATTACCGACCACGGCAACATGTTCGGCATCAAGGAATTTCACGACTATGTGACCAAGCTGAACAAGAAACGGGGCGATGATGAGAAGTTCAAGCCCATCTTCGGCTGTGAGGTCTATGTCGCCAACAAGGACCGCCATGAGCACATCGACAAGCGCGATATCGGTCGCCACCTGATTCTGCTGGCCAAGAATCTGAAGGGCTACAAGAACCTCATTAAAATTGTCTCCCACGGCTGGACCGAGGGGTTCTACTCCCATCCCCGAACCGACCACAGCGAGTTGGAGAAATACCATGAAGGCATCATCTGCTGCTCGGCGTGCTTGGGCGGTGAGGTTCCCCAGCTGATCATGAATGGTCAGATGAACCAGGCGCGTGAGACCATCCAGTGGTTCAAGAATGTGTTCGGTGACGATTATTACCTGGAACTGCAGCGCCACAAGGCCACTGTCGCCCGTGCCAATCATGAGACCTACGAGAAACAGTGCCTCGTTAATGATGCCTTGATGCAGTTTGCCAAGGAGCTGGACATCAAACTCATCTGTACCAATGACTCCCACTTTGTCAACGAGGAGGATGCAGACGCCCACGAGCGCCTGATTTGCCTGTCAACGGGCAAGAAGCTCACCGACGAGAACGTGATGATGTACAGCAAGCAGGAGTGGTTCAAGACACAGGAGGAAATGAATGAGGTATTCGCCGACGTTCCTGAAGCCCTGCAGAACACCAACGAGATTCTGGACAAGGTGGAGATCTACAGCATTGACCATGCGCCTATCTTGCCCGATTTCCCGTTGCCCGACGGCTTTGACAATGAGGACGATTACCTGCGTTATCTGGTTTATGAGGGCGCTAAGGAACGATGGCCCGAACTCGATGAGGAGCACCGCGAACGAATCGACTTTGAGCTGGAAACCATCAAGAACATGGGTTTCCCGGGCTATTTCCTGATTGTGCAGGACTACATTCGCATGGCCCCCAAATTGGGCTGCACCGTTGGTCCCGGCCGTGGATCGGCCGCCGGATCGGCAGTGGCCTACTGCCTGGGTATCACCAAGATTGACCCGATGAAGTATGACCTGCTGTTCGAGCGATTCCTGAACCCTGACCGAATTTCGCTGCCGGATATTGACACCGACTTTGACGATGACGGCCGCGCTGCGGTGCTGAACTATGTGACCGAGAAATACGGTGCCGAAAAAGTGGCCCATATCGTGACCTACGGCACCATGGCCGCCAAGAGTGCCATTAAGGACGTGGCACGCGTCGAGGACCTGTCGGTGGCCGAGAGTAACCGACTGGCCAAATTCATCCCGTCATCGCCCAATGAGATGCCCGACGACAAAAACGGCAAGAAATATAAGATTACTGTCAAGAATTGCCTGGAATGCTTCGACGACTTCCGTGCCGAACTCAACAACGAGGACCCGAGAGTGGGTGAAACCATCCGTTTTGCCGAGAAACTGGAGGGCAGTGTCCGCAACACGGGTGTACACGCGTGCGGCGTGATTATCGGCCGCGACGATATTACCGACTGGGTTCCAGTGAGCACGGCTACCGACAGTGATGGTGAGCGCATCATCGTCACACAATACGAGGGCGGCGTGATCGAAAGCACCGGTCTGATCAAGATGGACTTCCTGGGCCTGAAAAACCTGTCTATCATCAAGGAGGCATTGGCCAACATCAAACTTAACCATGGCGTGGACATCGATATCGAGAATATCCCAATCGACGACCCCAAGACGTATGAACTGTATTGCAAGGGACAGACATCGGGCACGTTCCAGTTTGAGTCGGCAGGCATGCAGAAGTATCTCATCGAGCTGCATCCCACCTGTTTCGAGGACCTGATCGCCATGAATGCCCTCTACCGTCCGGGCCCCATGGACTACATCCCTCAGTTCATCAACCGCAAGCAGGGTAGGGAGCCCATCCAGTATGACATCCCCTGCATGGAGAAGTATCTGAAGGAGACCTACGGCATTACCGTTTATCAGGAGCAAGTCATGCTGCTGTCTCGTCAATTGGCAGGTTTCACTCGTGGCCAGAGCGATACCCTGCGCAAGGCGATGGGTAAGAAGCAGATCGACAAGATGAACGAGCTGGAAACACTCTTCTATGAAGGCGGTGAGAAGAATGGCCATGACAAGAAGGTGCTGAACAAGATCTGGGAGGACTGGAAAAAGTTCGCTTCCTATGCCTTCAACAAGTCCCATGCGACCTGCTACAGCTGGGTGGCCTATCAAACCGCCTATCTCAAGGCCAACTATCCCAGTGAATACATGGCTGCTGTGCTGAGCAGCAACCTTAATGACGTGGACAAACTGTCAAAATACATGGACGAGTGCCGCTCAATGGGCATTGAGGTGCTGGGACCCAACATCAACGAGAGTTACAAGAGCTTCAGCGCAACCAAGGACGGACGCATCCGCTTTGGCTTGGCAGGCATCAAGGGCGTGGGAGCCAGCTGTGTTGACTCCATTGTCGAGGAAAGAGACAAGAACGGCACCTACAAGGATATCTTTGATTTCGTCCAGCGCATCAACCAGGGCGCCTGCAACCGCAAAGCGCTGGAATCGATGGCACTGGCTGGAGCCTTTGACGATTTCAAGGAAATCAAGCGAGAAGACTTCTTTGAGGTGAATCCCCGCAACGAGTCATTCAGTGAGACGCTGATGCGTTTTGGCCAACGATACCAGACCAGCCAGCAGGAGATGCAGAACTCACTATTTGGCGCATTTGGGGCTATCGAGGTAGCAACACCCACTATTCCCAATGCCGAGCCTTGGTCTCAACTGGAACGTTTGAACCGTGAGCGCGACTTGGTGGGCATGTACCTGTCGGCCCATCCGCTCGACCCCTATTATATAGAAGTGAATTACGGTTGCGACACTCCGCTGGCTGAGGTCAAGCAACACGCTGACGAACTTGACAAAGAGCTCACGATGGGTGGCCTAGTTGTGGATTTCCAGACACGCATGGGCAAGAAAGGTGGCCAGTTCGGCATCTTGAAGATTGAAGACTATTCGGGTTCATTCGAATTCATGCTATTCGGCAACAAGTTTGTCGATTACCAGAAGTTTGGTGTGCCTGGCTATGCCCTGGTTGTGCGAGGGGCATACGAAAAAGGGTATGGTGACAATGTCCGCTTCAATGTCAAGAGCATCGACCTGCTGGAGAACCTCAAGGGCAAGATGCTGAAGAATCTGCTTGTCACGCTGCGGGATGATGACTTGAACACGATAGACTTCCTGAAACAGAATCTGGGTGCTCAAGGTGACAACAGGTGTGACCTGTACTTCAGGATGAAGGACCAGAAAACCGGTAATTATGTCATGTTGCGCTCACGTCAGCCCATCGCAGTTGACAAGCGGTTGCTCGAATCCATGCGTGAGGCGGGCATCAAATTCAAGGTCAATGCCCGCTTGTGACATCTTCACAGCACTTGGCATTGTAATTGCAGGAGAACAATTCTAGAAACTAACTATATCAATTTATTTAACTCGAAAATCATGGCAAAAGAAATTAACGACGCTAATTGCAAGGAATTATTGGAATCGGGCATGCCCGTAGTGATTGACTTCTGGGCTCCGTGGTGTGGTCCCTGCCGCAGCATCGCCCCCATCGTTGAGGAACTGGCAACGGCCTATGAGGGACGCGCCATCATCGGCAAGTACAACGTCGATGACGAGACCGATCTGGGTGTGGAGTACGGCATCCGTAACATCCCCACGATGCTTTTCTTTGACAAGGAAGGCAAGATGGTGGACAAGCACGTGGGAACCATCACCCGCGATGCGCTCGCAGCTAAAATCGACGCATTGCTGTAAATTCAGGTAATAGAAAATCCTTCGACAAGCTGAATAATCGTTTATTCGGCTTGTTTTTTATTTGGATGGTCGCCACGTGACCAGTCGATGTGGTAACCGATCGTGGCGAGTTCATCTGCAAGCCCTTTCACGCCTTGGGCCGATTCTGCGCCCAGGGCTGCTTTGTTGTCATACAGGGCATATAACTTGCGATTGTCCTCGGGCGAAAGGTTGGGCATCACCACGTTGGCTCCCGCGAGGATGCCGCGCAGGCGGCCGTCAGGAGACAAACTGGCCATGGCAGTTGTGCTCGGAATCAAGGCAGATGGCATGGCGAGACGCAAAACCGCATACAGGCGCGCTGTCATGTCAACGCTTCCTGCCGGGAAACGGGCGAACGGTGTGTCATGCTGCGGAATAAACGGCCCGAGGCCTATCATGTGAGGCTGGAAATCCACCAGATATTGAATGTCCTCGACTATGCTTTTAAGGCTCTGGAAAGGTGAGCCCACCATGATGCCGGTTCCCACTTGGTAGCCCAATTCATTGAGCCAATCCAGGCACTGCAGGCGGTGTAGGATGGTCAAGCCTTTAGGATGAAGTAGGCTATACAGCCGATCGTTGTGGGTCTCGTGGCGAAGCAGATATCGGTCTGCACCGGCTTCCTTCCACAGGGCATAGGTCTCGCGCGGATGCTCGCCCAACGAAAGGGTGATGGCGCAATCCGGCCATCGGGTCCTGATCTCGCTGATCAGGTCAGCAATCCATGTCGAGCGCTCCTCGCCCCATTCTCCGCCCTGAATCACGAATGTGCGGAATCCCAGTTCATAGCCCTGTTCACAGCATGCCAGCACTTGCTCCCGCGTGAGCGTGTAGCGTAGTACATGGCCATTGCTGCGCCGTATGCCGCAATACAGGCAATCGTTGCGGCACACGTTGGTCAACTCAATGAGGCCACGCAGGTAGATCCCTTTGCCAAACTGTTGCTGGGCCACCTCACGGGCCTGTGCCACCAGGTAGTCGACATCTTGAGGATCGTGCATGGTGAGCAGCGCCCGATATTCTTCAGGCGCTAACCGTTGCTGTTTCTTCAATTTGTCAACAATGCACTTCATGACACACTGTTATTTATCCAGATTGCTGATGACTTTGGTGAACTGTTCGCCCAATCCGATGGTATAGCCTTGGGAACAGAACATCACGCGGTTAAAGGTATCGGCGAGGATGAACATGGGCAGCTGGGTCTCGTTTTGGAGTTTCATCTCCTGGGCTATCTGGCGGCGGATACTGCCGTCAACATCGATGCCGTAGATGATGTTGCGTGGAAGAGCACCGTAATTCTCCTGACGATACTTCTGCGCTTCCTGCTCGTTCTCAAACAGCAAGACCATGGGACGTCCCCATTTGTCTAACTCAGCACTCATCTTGGAAATGTCTCGCATGGCATGGTTAGTGGGCTCTTGGCCTACGCCCAGCACACCCACGATGAAGTAGCCCCGACCCGTCTGCGACAGGATGCTCACTGCGTCACCGGCAACAGGCTTGAACTCCTTGTCAAGCAATTGGAACTTTGACTCGGAATTGAAATTGCCGATGACAGCGACAATGTCATCGCTCTGACGCATTGTCAGGTTGATAGTTGTGATCTCGCCTGGCTTAACAGCAAAAATGCGGTTGGCAACCAGCACCTTGCCGCTTGCGGCACGAGTGCCGCTGGTGAGCATATAGGTGCCTGCATCAAGTGTTGTGCCGTTCTGGAAGGTGTTGCTCCACGATGAGCCGTCTTCAAGACCCGAATCGCCCTCGTCATAGCTCAGCAATTGGGTTGAGCCGTCATCCAGGATGCGCGAAATCGTGAAATGATTGTAGTATTTGGGATCATCGAGGGTTGGGGTGGGGGTATAGCTCAGTTTCAGGGTGCCCGTCTCGGCATTCTGCTGTTTTGCGGCCTCAAAATCCACATCCTGCCAGTCTCCGCCGGTGCGGTATTGCACCTTGCCGGTCACGGGGTCCATGCGGGACTCGATGTCGAGCGAGCGGGCCAGATCAACAAAGAAGATGTCGCGGCCGCGGCCGTCGGCCACACGGGAGCGCCACACACCCATCGGCGTTTGGGCGATGTGCAGGGCATTCTCCTCAGGATGAATCGCGATATTGTCGCGCACCCAGGCGACGAGCCTTGAGGGATCGGCTTTGAACTGTGCTGCTGTTGAGGCATCAAAGGCATCCTGCAACTCACACTTGAAAGGCGAGGTGATCATTTCATATTCCACGCGTTGTGCCAACTGGCTGCTGCGCGCATGATAAGCATCCTCCAGGATAGCCATAGTCACGTCACGCATGTCTTTGTCATTAAGGCCATTAAGCACACCAATAACGCGATTCATATTGTCTTTGTAGCGTAAACCGAAGTCCAGTATCGTATGCCAGTTGCCACGAGCCTTAACCAGATAGTCGGCAATAGCTGGAGCTAACGCCCGGGCCTTCTCGGTATCAAGAAATGTGGCTTCATAGGCCTTACGGATGGAATCTTCGCGAGCGAAACGCGCCTTATTGGCCGCGGCCATCTCAGGCGTTACCTTGGGCATGACGGCTTTTTCCACCGGAGGCGTGATGTCAAATGTCTCATACGACGGCCCGCTATTCAGGCTATTGCTCTTGTTGAGCGTGATGTCCACGTTCTTATCTTTGCCGAAGGACACCTTGCTGTAGCCATACCAGCCGTCCTTGCTGGCCCATACGAGCATATCGCCCTTGCCGGCCGTGAGCGATGTCTTTCCCTTGCCATCGGTATATTTGGTAGCAGCAGGGTAGAACTCGGCGTAGTTGTAGATGCGGAACTCAACCTTGGCACCCTTGACGGGTTTGCCGGCCTTGTCAAGCACCTGCACTTGGGTCGAAGCAGTGGCGGCATAGTTGCCGATAAGGTTGATTTCAGTGAAATTGCGGGTGCGCAGCATCACCTCTTCGGGGCCGTTATAGTCGCCAAAGGCGCGCGTGTGCATCAGCAGTGCCCTTGAGGCCGGAGCATTGAACCAACCCAGATCCAACACAGCCTCGGGCTCGCAGGCGCCCATGAAGTGCCACTGGCCGTCAGCCCAGGCCTCGACCCAGGCATGGTTGTCGTCGGTATGTGCCCAACGGGGCGTATATACCTGACGAGCAGGTATGCCGATAGAGCGCAACGCCGCAACCGTGAAAGTCGATTCCTCGCCACAGCGCCCGATGGCGGTATTCATGCAGGCCAACGGTGACAATGTGCGGGAGTCGCTGGGCTGATAGGTCACATGCTCGTGGCACCAGTGGTTCACCTCCAGGATGGCCTCTTCCATGCTCATGCCGGCCACACGTTCTTTCAATTCCCTGAAAAAGACAGGCCTAGACATATCCAGCGCCTCGTTATTGACGCGCAACGGCAGCACAAAGTGCTTGAACATCAGTTCGGGCACCTTTTTGCCCCACGGCATCTGCTCACGCGCCTCAAAAGTGGCGCGCACGTTCTCCAGATAGAACTCTATCGGATAGTCCGTCACGTCGGCCAGTGGCATGTAGGCATACAGAAATTCCAATGCGGCCTTTTCCTGACTGGTCACTTTCAAGCCCTTCAAATCGGGCGTCCTCAACTCATCGATGGTCGCTGCCTGGCTAGCATCGGCCAAAGCGAATGCCATCAATAATATCGCAAATATCTTCTTCATCTTGATTTGATTAGCGCAGCAAGCAATACGTCTGCAACAAGTTGCAAATGTAGCACATTATAGCCGGGTTGGCAAATAAATGGGCAAAAAACAGCGCTGGAACCAATGGTGGCATTTCACTTCAGGCTTCGCCAGCAATTCTGGAGTTCCTTCAGCACTTTCTTTCCTCGTCTTTTACTGACTTTGAAGGATTTTTTGACCCCGTTGGCAAGTTCGACCTCCACTTTCACGATGGGCCACATGAGCAGTTTCTGCAAGTCGGTGTCTTCAAGCAGATAATCCCTTCCGGTATAGTAGATGGAAATATACGGCATTGAGTGAGTAATCCACGGTATTTCATAATAAGGATTATTGATACGTCCCGAGTATTCAATCCCGCTATCTGCGTATTCTACGCCATTAGAGATATCCATCTCACGAATAACATCACCAAAACTCCTCAATTCAAGGATGGAGTCATTAGCGAACTTAACGATCAATTTACAGTCTCGGGGATAGGAAAGGTGGTTTTTAGATGAT
>JAEEGI010013316.1_pt1 | contig 17469 bp, 21 predicted proteins | sample 8958751 | NCBI WGS metagenome assembly JAEEGI01 (sample SAMN16246545, study PRJNA631951) | gut metagenome | biome: gut microbiome; feature: rumen; material: KS-attached | host: Bos | place: Iran: Karaj | collected 2018-10
TTCCCATTCCGAACAGAGAAGTTAAGCCCGCTTGCGCCGATGGTACTGCAATGCAATGCGGGAGAGTAGGTAGCCGCCTTCTTTCATGAGGAAAAGTTCCGGTTTCTTTTGAAGTCGGGACTTTTTTTGTGTTTTGTAGTATATAGTGCTATAGAAGCTATAGAAACTATAGAAGCAATAGTTACAATAGTTGCAATAGGAGCAATACTAAAAACAGTCTGTATTCTGCTTAAGGCTATTAGTTTTTGTGGTAAAAGGGGTTTGCTCTTATCTCTTATTTAGTTATTTGCTTGTGTTTTAGCTCTTCTCTTGGTTGTTTTCGAGCGTCTACTTTCGAAATACAATAATATTTGTTTTTTCGCGTTAATTTATTGTTATGCAGTGGACAGATCAAATCAGACAAGTAAAAATCATTTTGGTTTTGGCGGCAGTTATCATCGCTGTCGTCTCGTTGGTCGTGTCCCATTTCCTCGTGCATGATTTGTCGTTGGAAGAACATAACAAGATGGAGGTATGGGCGGAGGCTATGCGCTCGCTGAACAGCGCCGACGAGAATACTGACTTAAATCTGGTGTTGAAGGTGATTGACGAAAATAATACTATTCCTGTCATCGTTATGGACTCGAAAGGGGAGGTACAGACATATAGGAATATCATAATAAAGGCAAAGACGGCCGCTGACAGTATTCAGAGCGTTGCTGGAAAAGGTATAAGATGGAAGGAAGCAGGAAGGAATATCAGGATCTATCTGGATGACGACACGTTGAAGAGTGACTTTATTGATGTCTGTTACGATGAGTCCGTAATGATCAAGCGTCTGTCGTCGTGGCCGTATGTACAGCTGGGAATAGTCCTGATATTTGTTGTTGTGGCCATTTTTGCGCTTCTTACCTCTAAAAAAGCAGAGCAAAACAAGGTTTGGGTTGGATTGTCGAAAGAGACGGCCCACCAGCTGGGAACACCTATCTCGAGTCTGATGGCATGGACAGAGATTCTCAAAGAGAATTATCCCGATGACACGCTCATTCCTGAGATGGACAAAGACGTGAAGCGTCTGCAACTGATTGCCGACCGTTTCTCGAAAATCGGCTCGTTGCCCGAGCCTGTCCTGTCGAGCTTGACGGATGTGATGAACCATGTGGTCGACTACATGGAAAGGCGTACATCATCGAAAGTGGAGATGGTGAGAGACTTTCCGGAGCATGATATTATCGTGAAAATTAATGCCTCTTTGTTTGAATGGGTTATTGAGAACCTGTGTAAGAATGCCGTCGATGCGATGGAGGGCAAAGGACGCATTACGCTTCATATGGGGGAGAAGGAGCAGAAGGTCGTGATAGAAGTCTCGGATACGGGTAAGGGTATCAAGAAAAAAGACCTTGCAAACGTGTTTCGTCCCGGCTTCACAACCAAGAAGAGAGGTTGGGGCTTGGGATTGTCGTTGGCCAAGAGAATTGTTGAGGAATACCACCATGGAAAGATATGGGTTAAGAGTTCTGAAGTAGGTAAAGGTACAACATTTTGCATTGAATTGCACAAGTAGTTCATGATGTGTGCAGAATAGGCGCTTGCGAACTTCAAATAAAACAAAAAAAAGGAAATAAATTATTTTATATCAGAAAATATTCGTACCTTTGCAACCCAAATGCGTAGTTTTGAGTCATTAAGGATAGATTTGAAGGATCTGAAAGATGGTTTGACCACCATGGAGTACGATCTGGACGACTCTTACTTTGAGTACATCGAAGGACCTGAAGTGAGGAAGGGAAACGTGCATGTAATCCTTTCAATCCATAAGGTGAACGACTTCTTTGAGCTCAACGTTCATACCGAAGGCATCGTGAGCATTCCTTGCGACCTTTGCCTCGACGATATGGAGCAGCCCATCAGTACTGACAACAGACTGGTGGTTCGATTTGGAGATGAAAACTCAGATGACGATGAGGTCGTGACCATCGACGAGAACGAAGGAATGCTCGACGTGGCATGGCTCATCTATGAATTTATAGCCTTAGCCATACCCATCAAGCATGTGCATGCACCTGGTAAGTGTAATCCTGCTATGATAAAAGCTCTGGAAGAGCATTCAGCTGACCGAAGCAGCGATGAGGAGTCCACTAAGGAAATAGATCCGCGCTGGGAGGCACTTTTAAAGTTAAAGAAGTAAAAAGATAAAACATTAAAAAAGTAATAGAATTATGGCACATCCTAAAAGAAGACAGTCAAAGACTCGTACACTGAAGCGTAGAACTCATGACAAGGCAGTAGCTCCCACACTGGCAGTATGCCCTAACTGCGGCGCATATCACGTATACCACACTGTATGCCCCACCTGCGGTTACTATCGTGGCAAAATTGCCATTGTAATGGACGAAGTTGCTGAATAATGGAGAGGATAAACGCGATCATCACTGGAATTGGCGGCTATGTTCCTGACTATGTCCTCACTAACGAGGAACTGTCGAGGATGGTAGACACCAACGATGAGTGGATTATGTCGCGTGTAGGTATTAAGGAACGTCGTATCCTGACGGAGGAAGGTCTGGGTACCAGCTATATGGCGCGTAAGGCTGCCAAGCAGTTGATACAGAAGACCGGTGTAGATCCGAATACCATTGATGCCCTGATTGTCTCTACTTCATCGGCTGACTATCAGTTCCCTTCGACAGCTTCTATTGTCGTAGGAAAACTGGGACTTAAGAATGCTTTCGCGTTTGATTTTTGGGGAGCTTGCTGTGGCTTTCTTTACACATTAGACGTGGCTGCATCGATGGTACAGAGCGGACGCTATAAGAAGATTATCGTTATCGGCGCCGACAAGATGTCATCCATGGTGGACTACAAAGACCGTAGTACATGTCCGTTGTTCGGAGACGGAGCAGGAGCAGTGCTTTTGGAGGCTACAACCGAGCAGAATATCGGCGTATTGGATTCTTATTTACGTACAGACGGCAAGGGACTGCCCTTCCTGCACATGAAAGCGGGCGGTTCTGTATGTCCTCCCTCACACTTCACGGTAGATCATCGCTTGCATTACCTTTACCAAGAAGGGCGCACGGTATTCCGCTATGCGGTTACCAATATGAGCGACGATTGCGTATTGATTGCCGAGCGCAACGGACTGAACAAGGATAATATTCAGTGGGTTGTACCTCATCAGGCCAATATGCGAATCATCGAGGCCATTGCCAAGCGCCTGGAACTGCCGTTGGAGAAAGTAATGGTCAACATTGAGCATTACGGAAACACGAGCGCAGCCTCGATTCCTTTGGCTCTCTGGGACAATGAGGCAAAGTTAAAAAGAGGCGACAACTTGTTATTCACAGCTTTCGGAGCTGGTTTCGTACACGGCGCGTCATACATCAAGTGGGCGTACGACGGTGCGAAATAAAGAATAAAGAAGCTAGGAATTAGTAGTGATGATTGCCTTTGGGTTTATGCTGTAAGAGTAATCATCATTACTAATTCTTTTTTTATTTTAGATGTTAATTAAAAATCAAGATATGCACAAGGCTGGTTTTGTCAATATAGTCGGTAATCCGAATGTAGGTAAGAGTACGCTGATGAATCAACTCGTCGGTGAGCGTATCTCTATAGCTACTTTCAAGGCTCAGACAACTCGTCACCGCATTATGGGTATTGTGAACACTGACGACATGCAGATTGTCTTCTCGGATACTCCTGGTGTGTTGAAACCTAATTATAAGTTGCAAGAGTCGATGCTGGCCTTCTCTGAGTCGGCGCTGCAAGATGCGGATGTATTACTGTATGTGACCGATGTGGTTGAGAACCCCGAGAAGAATATGGACTTTCTGGAAAAGGTCCAGAAGATGCAGATACCCGTGTTGCTGCTTATCAACAAGATTGATGAGCTTGGTTCTCAGAGTTCTCGGAGTAATCAGAATACTCGGAGTAATCAGAATACTCAGAACCTATTAGGCGACATTGTCGAGAAGTGGCATACGCTGCTGCCTAATGCCGAGATTCTGCCTATCTCTGCTAAGAACAAGTTTGGCGTTGACATGTTGTTGAAGCGTATTAAGGAATTGTTGCCAGAAAGTCCGGCCTATTTTGATAAAGACCAGCTTACCGACAAGCCTGCCCGTTTCTTTGTCAGCGAGATTATCCGTGAGAAGATACTCCTTTATTATGATAAGGAGATTCCCTATTCGGTGGAAGTGCGGGTGGAAAGTTTCAAGGAATCTGCGAAAAGCATCCACATCCAAGCCGTCATTTATGTGGAACGGGAAAGCCAGAAGGGCATCATCATCGGCCATCAGGGAATAGCCCTGAAAAAGGTCGGGGCAGAGTCGCGCAAAGCCTTGGAGAGATTCTTCGACAAGAGCATCTTCCTTGAGACCTTTGTGAAAGTAGACAAGGACTGGCGCAGCTCTAAACGCGAGCTTGACAGTTTTGGTTATAATCCTGAGTAATAAGAAAGCTAAACCCCTTAACAGTATTGAGGGATAAACAATTTTGAGATATGGGAAATTTAGTAGCTATTGTGGGGCGTCCCAATGTGGGGAAATCCACCCTTTTCAACAGACTTACTAAGTCTCGTCAGGCCATTGTGAGCGACGAGGCAGGAACCACACGTGACCGCCAATATGGTAAATGTGAATGGGCCGGCAAAGAGTTTTCTGTAGTCGATACCGGCGGATGGGTTGTCAATTCTGACGATATCTTCGAGGAGGAGATACGTAAGCAGGTGTTGATTGCCACCGAGGAGGCCGACCTGGTGTTGTTTCTCGTGGATGTGACCACGGGCCTTACCGACCTTGACGAGGATGTAGCCTCAATACTCCGTCGCTCAAAACTGCCGATTATCCTTGTGGCAAACAAGGCCGACAACAACGTACAGATATATGATTCGTACGAGTTCTACAAGCTGGGACTTGGCGAGCCGGTCTGCATCAGCTCGGCAACGGGAAGCGGTACGGGCGATTTGTTGGATATGGTATTGGAGAAATTGCCGGAAAAGAGTTCAGAGGAACTGGAGGAAGGTATTCCCAGATTTGCTGTCGTTGGTCGTCCGAACGCTGGTAAGAGCAGCCTGATTAACGCCTTTATCGGTGAGGAGCGTAATATCGTCACCGAGATTGCCGGAACGACACGTGACAGTATCTATACACGTTACGATAAGTTCGGTTTCGATTTCTACCTCGTTGATACGGCTGGAATCCGCCGCAAGAACAAGGTAACAGAGAATTTGGAGTTCTATAGCGTGATGAGGAGCATCCGTGCTATTGAGAACAGTGATGTGTGCATACTGATGATTGATGCCACACGAGGTATTGAGGCACAGGATATGAATATCTTCCAGCTGATACAGAAGAATAACAAATCACTGGTTGTTGTGGTGAACAAATGGGATTTGGTGGAGGACAAGTCGCAGATCGTTATTGACACGTTCAAGAATGCTATCCGCGAGCGTATGGCTCCATTCACCGATTTCCCCATCATCTTTGCCTCAGCATTGACAAAACAGCGCATTTTCAAGGTGCTTGAGACTGCCAAGCAGGTCTACCTGAACCGGAAAGTGCGTATTGGTACCTCGAAATTGAATGAGGTGATGCTGCCGTTGATAGAGGCTTATCCGCCCCCCTCAGCCAAAGGCAAGTATATTAAGATTAAGTATGTGGCACAGATTCCTGACACGCAGATACCCTCGTTCGTGTTCTATGCCAACCTGCCACAGTATATCAAGGAGCCTTACAAGCGTTTCCTCGAGAACAAGATTCGTGAGAATTGGGAGCTGACGGGCTCACCCATAAATGTCTTTATTCGTCAAAAGTAGAATGATGAGGAAACTGTTGATTGTTTTTTGTGCCATGATGATGATGGCTGCCTGCTCTCGTGAGCATCCTGAAGAGAAAGCCGCACAGGCTGCCAAGGAGTGCTATGAGTTGTTGTTGCAGGGTAAGTACGATGATTTTATCGCGCACAAAGCAAATACCGACAGCCTTCCTGCCAGCTTTCGTGAGGAGTTGGTTGCCAACATCAAGATGTTTGCCCATCAGATGCAGCAAGAGCATCAGGGAATGAAAGAAGTGCGTATCGTGAATTGTACGGCAGACACTGCCCGTCATTCAGCGAATGCCTTCCTGATGATTTGCTTTGGCGACAGCACCATTGAGGAGACCGTTGTGCAAATGGTTGAGTATCAAGGGCGATGGCTGATGAAATAGTTCTCGTTCGTTGACGAACTCATAGCGTCGGCAGACACAACCTGATGATTATCGGGGCGTCTGCCGACGTTCTTTTTTTGTTGTCTTGTTGAAAAAAGTTGGTATTGTTAAATGAAATGCCGGCATTTTTGGTGTTTTGGAAACAATATTTTATATCTTTGCAGAAGAAATCTAAACAATCACGATGGTATACAATGAATTAGGAAAGACGGGCCTGCGGGTGTCCAATCTTGGATTTGGTGCTTCCTCATTGGGTGGTGTGTTCCGTCATATCAGCGAGAAAGACGCTATCGAGGCGGTGTTTACTGCGCTCGACGGTGGAATTAACTATATTGATGTGTCGCCCTATTACGGTCACTACAAGGCAGAGACTGTATTGGGGAAAGCACTCTGTCAGATAGACCGCAGCCGCTATGTGTTGTCAACAAAAGTAGGCAGATATGGTCAGGACGGTGTGAACACATGGGACTATTCGGCCGCTCGTGTGACGAAGAGTGTATACGAGAGCATGGAACGTTTGCATGTTGACCATATCGATATCATTCTTGTGCATGACATCGAGTTTGCCAATCTTCAGCAAGTTGTCGACGAGACCCTGCCGGCATTGGTCAAACTCCGCGATGAGCATGTCGTCAGTCATGTGGGAATCACGGATTTACAGCCTGAGAATCTGAAATGGGTCATCGAGCATTCCGCCGAGAATGTGGTTGAGTGTGTGCTCAACTTCTGTCATTATTGTCTGAACGACCACCTGCTTCTCGACTATCTCGATTTCTTCGAGCAGCGGGGTATCGGTGTCATCAACGCCTCTCCATTCTCGATGGGACTCCTTTCAGAGCGTGGTACGCCCGACTGGCATCCCGCCCCGGCACAGTTGAAGGAAGCGTGTGCCAAGGCTGCAATCTATTGCCGTGAAAAAGGGTATCCTATTGACAAACTGGCTATCCAGTATTCCACCAGTCTGAATCCGCGCATCGCCTCGACACTGTTCAGCAGTGCCAATCCCGAGAATGTGCGTCGTAACATTGAGTATGTCAATCAGCCTGTCGACGAGCAGTTAGTGATGGAGGTCCATCAGATTATCGGCGACCAGATGGGCGTCAGATGGAAGAACTCATAATCCTTTCCGCCAATGAATATAATAGATGCTCACAGCCATTTATGGCTTCGGCAAGACGCGACGTGGAACGGTCTCCGCATCAGTCCGCTACCCAACGGGCGTTCCATGTTTTTAGGCGAGGAGCGCCAGATGCTCCCTCCGTTCATGATTGACGGTGTGAATTCTGCCGAGGTGTTCCTCTCCAATATGAATTATGCCCAAGTGGGAGCAGCTGTTGTGGTGCAGGAGTTCATCGACGGTATTCAGAACGATTACCTAATGGAGGTGGCTCAGAAGTATCCCGACCGTTTTTTTGTTTGTGGCATGTGTGATTATTTCCATCCCGGATTCTACGAACAGGCCGTATCGCTTATTGCTCAGGGTTTCAAGGGTATCGCCATTCCTGGCCATCGGCTGCTGACCAACGAGGGGCGTGTTATGCTGAACAGTGCCGAGATGATGCGTATGTTCCGTTATATGGAGCAGCATCATGTGATACTGTCGGTCACGTTGGCTGACGGCGACCTGCAGGTCGGTGAGATGGAAGAGGTGATCAGCGAGTGTCCGCAGCTGAGAATCGCCATCGGGCATTTTGGCATGCCCACAGTAGAAGGGTGGAGAGAGCAGCTACTACTGGCCCGGCACGAGCATGTCATGTTGGAATCGGGCGGTATCACCTGGCTTTATAACGAAGAGTTCTATCCTTATCCGAGTGCCATCAAAGTGATTCGTGAGGCAATAGATACCGTGGGTGCCGACAAACTGATGTGGGGCAGCGACTATCCGCGCACCATTACGGCTATTACTTATCGTATGTCGTACGACTTCGTGCTTAAGACAGAAGTACTTAGCGACGAAGAGAAACGGCTTTTCCTGGGCGAGAATGCCCGTCGCTTCTATGGTTTTGAGAACTTGCCCGAATTACCTTATATCAAGAATATGTCAGAATAAAAAAGAAATATGAAAGCAGTAAAAATAACTGCCGTCAGGCAGATGAAGGTTGTGGAAGTCGAAGACCAGGAGCCCAAGGCAGGCGAGGTGAAGATTCGTTTGCAGTATGTTGGCTTCTGCGGGTCAGACTTGAGCACGTATTTAGGAAAGAATCCCATGGTAAAGATGCCTGTTATCCCAGGCCATGAGGTGGGTGCTGTTGTTGAGAAAACGGGTTCGGATGTGCCCGAAGGCATGAAACCAGGCATGGTGGTGACAGTCAATCCTTATACCAATTGCGGGAAGTGCGCGTCGTGTAGGAACGGGCGTGTGAATGCCTGCCAGCATAACGAGACATTAGGCGTACAGCGCAATGGCGCCATGAAAGAGACCATATGCCTGCCATGGGAGAAGGTGATACCCGCAGGTCTGCTCACGACGCGCGAGTGTGCGCTGATAGAGCCTATGAGTGTGGGCTTCCATGCCGTATCGCGGGCACAGGTAACCGATATAGATGTGGTGATGGTCATTGGCTGCGGTATGGTGGGAATGGGCGCTATCGTGCGTGCGGCACAGCGTGGCGCGACAGTTATAGCCGCCGATATCGACGACGATAAACTTGTGCTGGCCAGGCAGATGGGAGCCAGTTACGTGATTAACACACTGAATGACAATGTGCATGCGCGTGTTTTGGAGATGACAGCCGGCTTCGGTCCCGACGTGGTAATCGAGGCTGTAGGTAGTGCTGAGACCTATCAGATGGCTGTCGACGAGGTAGCCTTCACCGGTCGTGTGATTTGTATTGGCTATGCAAAGACGGAAGTATCGTTCCAGACGAAGTTTTTCGTGCAGAAAGAGCTCGATATCCGCGGCTCCAGAAATGCCCAACCGTCTGATTTCCGTGCTGTTATCCATTATCTGGAGCGTCATACCTGTCCGGTGGACCAGCTCATCAGTGATGTAGTAACACCCGAGGAGGCTCCCGCTGCGATGGAAAAATGGGCTGCACGGCCGGGAAAAGTGTTCAGAATATTGGTGAACTTTTAGCAGGGACACAGGAGAGTCCAGCATCATTTAAGGTATAACAAGTAAGAAAATCTATGGAAAAGAAACCACTTGTTGAGCGTAAATACCTGTTTACGTTTATACTGATTACCTCGTTGTTCGCGCTCTGGGGCTTTGCCAACGACATCACCAACCCGATGGTGGCGGCCTTCCAGACGCTGATGGAACTGTCTGCCGCAAAGGCCTCGATGGTGCAGTTCGCCTTCTATGGAGGCTATGCGACGATGGCCATACCGGCTGCCTTGTTTATACGAAAGTACTCTTATAAGAAAGGAATCCTGTTGGGATTGGCACTGTATGCCATCGGCGCCTTTCTCTTCATTCCCGCAGCAGCCTATCAGGAGTTTACGTTTTTCTGCCTGTCGCTCTATATTCTGACTTTCGGACTGGCTTTCCTGGAGACGACAGCCAATCCGTTCATCCTCTCGTTGGGTGCCAAGGAGACGTCTACCCGCCGTCTGAACCTTGCCCAGGCGTTCAATCCCATGGGGTCGTTGTGCGGAATGAGTGTGGCATCGCTCATCGTCCTGCCGCAACTCATCAGCGACAAGCGCGATGAGATGGGTAAGATTATCTTCCCCTTGCTGTCGGAAGCCGAGAAGGCCGATATCCGTTTGCACGACCTGGCTGTCATTCGTAACCCGTATGTGGCTATCGGATTGGTTGTGCTTTGTGTGTTTGTCATCATCGCTCTGACCAAAATGCCGAAGACGCAAGGCGAGGAACTGAAGGATGTGGGTAAGACCCACACCGTCAGACAGACACTCTCGAACCTGTGGCACAATGCCATTTACCGCGAGGGAGTGCTCTCTCAGATGTTCTATGTGGCTGCACAAATCATGACATGGACGTTTATCATCCAATATGCCGACAATCTGGGCATCAACAAGGCTACTGCCCAGAACTACAACATCATCGCGATGGCACTGTTCTTGATGAGCCGTTTCATCTCTACCTTCCTCATGAAATACGTGAATACGCGCGTCTTGCTGTCCATTTTTGCAGTCGGTGCCGGGCTTTGTGCGCTGGGAGCCATCACGATTGTAGGAATGGCAGGACTTTACTGCTTGATAGGTATCAGCTTCTTCATGTCGTTGATGTTCCCCACCATCTACGGTATTGCACTCGAGGGTGTCGACAGTCGTGACACGACTCTTGGCGCGGCATTCCTCGTCATGGCCATTGTCGGTGGTGCGTTGATGCCGCCATTGCAGGGCATGATTATCGACCAGCAGACCGTTCTGGGCCATCCGGCCGTGAATGTGTCGTTCGTGCTGCCGCTCATCTGCTTTGTTATCATTGGTATTTATGGATATCGCTCACATCTTAAATTAGTGAAGAAATGACAGAAGGTTATCAAGTGAGGCAATACGGTCAGCCCGTGAAACGCTATTGCCAGATGTTGGAACTGAAGAATGAGCCTGAGCTGATTGCCCGCTACCGCCGTGCGCACAGCAAGGAGGAGTCGTGGAAAGAGATTCGCGACGGTATTCGTCAGGTGGGAATATTGGAGATGGAGATCTACATCAAGGACAATCGTCTGATGATGATTGTCGAGACTCCGCTCGATTTCAACTGGGATGAGGCTATGAGCCGCCTTGCCACACTGCCGCGACAGGCAGAATGGGAGGCTTTTGTGGCTCAGTTCCAACAGTGTGAAGCCAATGCCACATCTGATGAGAAGTGGCAGATGATGGAACGCATGTTCTATCTTTACGAGGATTAAGCCATCCGGTTCTCCGTGTGCGACGGGCGTGAAATTGAAAGTTTGTCTGGTTGCGCCTGACATTCTTCTATCAACTATCGCTCTCGCACGGTCTTGAGAGTAAATAAAGAATTGATCCCCATAAAAAAAGAAGCTGGAAAACTTGCATTCCAGCTTCTTTTTTTGTATCTTTGCAAGGAGGATAGGCGATTTGTGGCTTATCCTTGTTTCGTGTTATAGGCTTTCCCTTTTGAGCCTATCACTCCAGTGATAGCAGTCTCTCACTCCAGTGATAGGATCCTTTCACTCCAGTGATAGCAATCTCTCACTCCAGTGATAGCCTCTGAGTGATGCCTGTTTGTACCCTTATACATGTGCTTTTGTACCTCAATAACAGCCTGTTTGTACGCCTTTTGATGCCCTCTTTCGCATCAAGGCTTGTCAGTAGGCTGATTGTTAGGCATGTTATGCTGTTCGTTCACCACTGTTCGCATTTCTTTCAGCAAGTCGCTGGCAAAGATAAAGTCGGAGAGGCGCTTGTTCTTGGTGTCCATAATCTCACTGCTAACGCCCTGCCACTCCTTATGTCCTTCGAAGATGAAGATGATATTCTCGCCAATGCCCATAACGGAGTTCATGTCGTGCGTGTTGATAATGGTCGTTATGTCGAATTCCTGAGTAATGCTGTGCAGCAGGTCGTCGATAACCAGCGATGTCTTCGGGTCGAGGCCGGAGTTCGGCTCGTCGCAGAACAGGTATTGTGGGTTGAGTGCTATGGCGCGGGCGATGGCCACTCGTTTCTGCATTCCGCCCGACAGCTCGCCGGGATATTTCTCTTGCGCCTCTATCAGATTCACACGGTCGAGGCATGTCTGTGCCCGTTTCACCCGCTCACGGTAGTTCATCGTGGAGAACATGTCGAGCGGGAACATCACATTCTCGAGCACCGACAGTGAGTCGAAGAGTGCTGCACTCTGGAAAATCATGCCCATCTCGCGTCTCAGTTGCACCTTCTCGCTCTTGCTCATGGCCACGAAGTTACGGCCGTCGTAAAGCACCTCGCCGCTCGTCGGTTCCAGCAGTCCCACGAGATTCTTCATCAGCACGGTCTTTCCCGAACCGCTCTGTCCGATAATCAGGTTTGTCTTTCCGTTCTCGAAGATGGCGTTGATGTCTATCAGCACATCCTTGTCTTCGAATTTCTTATATAAGTGTTTGACTTCAATCATTCTTTTAAGGAGTTATGATGTTTGTTGGGGGAGTTAACTCCATCGTTTCTTAACTCCACCATGAAACTCTCATGACAGTAGCTGTGTGAGGAATACATCGGAGAAGAGGATGAGCACACTGCTGTTCACTACTGCTGTCGTGCTGGCCTTGCCCACTTCCACCGATCCGCCCTCAACGGTGTAGCCGAAGAAAGATGAGACGCTGGCAATGATAAAGGCGAAGAACAGGCTTTTGATAATACTCATGTACATGAACCACGGGTTGAAGGAATGCTGCAATCCGAGTGTCAGATGGTCGGGCGAGAGGATGTGCCCGATGTAAGCAGTACCGTAAGCTCCGAGAATTCCCGATGCCGAAGAGAAAATTACCAAGATGGGCATGATGGTGATCAGTCCCAGAATCTTTGGCAGAATCAGGTAAGAGGCAGAGTTGACACCCATAATCTCCAGGGCGTCAATCTGCTGGGTGACGCGCATGGTGCCCAGCTCGGAAGCGATGTTTGAGCCGACTTTACCGGCAAGAATCAGACACATGATGGACGACGAGAACTCCAGTAGCATAATCTCACGGGTGGTATAGCCGGCCACCCAGCGGGGCATCCACGGGCTCTCGATGTTCACCTTCATCTGGATGCAGATGACGGCACCGATGAAAAACGATATCAGCAGTACAATGCCAATGGAGTCGATGCCCAGTTGCGACATCTCCTTCACATATTGTTTCCAGAACATGCGGAACCGCTCAGGACGTGAAAACGTCCTTCCCATCAATACAACGTATTTGCCTACTGACTCTAACGACTTCTGTAACAGCATTCTCAAATTATTCTTTTTCGATGCAAATGTAACCAAAAATCAATTAAAAACTGCAATATCTGCAAGAGTTTTTCATTTTATCAACGTAATTACCGACATTTTTAGTAATTTTGCAGTCAAATTATTCTAATATGGACGAACTTCAAAACTTGGACATACCCGTGCAGGAAGAGCCGGAACTGACCTCTGAGACAATGGCAGAGCCCGTCGAGGAGCCTGAAGTACAACCTGAGACGGAACCCGTGACAGAACCAGAGCCGGTGGAGGATGCTCCTATGGAAGAGCCTTCGATGGTGCTTCGTACAGAAGGACTCGTGAAACGATACGGCAAGCGCACCGTCGTCAACGATGTGTCTATCAACGTGCGGCAGGGCGAGATTGTGGGACTGCTCGGTCCTAACGGAGCCGGAAAGACCACCTCATTCTACATGACCACAGGTCTGATTGTTCCCAATGGGGGCCATATCTACCTCAACGATGAGGATATCACCGACTATCCTGTCTACAAGCGTGCCCGTGCCGGTATCGGTTATCTGCCGCAGGAGGCCTCTGTGTTCCGCAAACTGAGCGTTGAGGACAACATTATGGCCGTGCTCGAGATGACGGGTAAGCCCCGTGAATACCAGTTGCAGAAACTGGAGAGCCTCATTGCCGAGTTCCGACTTCAGAAAGTGCGTAAGAACAAGGGAGACCAATTGTCGGGAGGTGAGCGCCGCCGTACCGAGATTGCGCGCTGTCTGGCCATCGAACCGAAGTTCATCATGCTCGACGAACCCTTCGCCGGTGTAGACCCGATTGCCGTGGAGGATATCCAGCACATCGTCTGGCGCCTGAAATACCGCAATATCGGTATTCTCATCACCGACCATAACGTACAGGAGACGCTTACCATTACCGACCGCGCCTACCTGCTGTTCGAGGGGAAAATCCTCTTCCAGGGCAATCCTGAGGAGCTGGCTGCCAACAAAATTGTGCGCGAGAAATACCTCAGTAACAGCTTCGTGCTCCGCAAAAAAGACTTCCAACTGCTCGACGAGGAGCGTAAGGCGCGCGAGGAAGCTGAGGATAATGGTTGAAGAAATGAGAAAAAAGACATTTGAAAAAGTTACGATTATGGAAAACCTGAGAAACGCATTCCTTGTCATCATGCTGCTTTGCGGCATCGTGTCAGTAAAGGCTCAGACAAGTCTTGCAGGCCGTGTGTATCATAATCCTAACATCTTGGCCGCCGAAATAGGCAAGGAGGTGAAAGATGCTGATAAGAAAATGACAGAAGCCAAAGCCAAGGCGGTTGCCAAGATGGAGAAAGAAAAAGGCAGGAAACTCACTGCTGCAGAGCTGGCTAAGATAGATACAGAGTTGGAGAAGGCCCGCAAAATGATGGAAGCCATTCAAAAGGGCATGAAGACCGCCATTACTATTGAGTTCAAGGACGCCACAAACATGGTGTTTAAGGCCGATGTGAGTGTTAGTGACGATGTCTTGAAGATGGCCGGAGTGAGCTGGATTAAGCGCAAGGCCATGAAGGCGGCACTGGCCGTTGCTCCATCTTCTGAAAAAGGCACTTATGTGCAGAAAGGCAATATGATTATCTGTAGCGACGGCAAAGATAAAGACACGCTCACCATCAGCAACGACGGAAAGTATGTTTATGGCAAGTTTGACAAGAAAACCAGCTTTAAGCTTACCAGGACAAAGTGAGAACCAAACTCTTATGACCTTCTTCTGATCTCACTCAGGGATCAAATACGTTGGTGTCGCCTCATGCATTTTTTTGTAAATTGTTTGCACGAGGCGACACCATTCTTAGTGACTCGTTTCTTCTTTTTATCAGGTGAAATCCATGGCTGACAGGGCAATTGCTTAGTGTATTTAGGCGTGTTTTAGGTTAAATAATTTAAATACCAGTTACATTTCAGCCTTTATTCAGTATTACTTATAAAAGCATATATCATGTCTAACCATTTTAAAAGGAAGGAACGCTTATGAGAAAGAGATTTAAACTGTCAGTATTAGTCGCCATCTTGTTTGTTCTTGCAAATGGGGTAACGGGATGTAAAGACGACGCTCAGGAGTATGAGAGTGTCGAGAAATGTGATTGTGGTCAGCATTTTATTAAGAAAGTGGAAGGCGTTGGAACAGTATCTTTTAATAGTACTGTCGGCAAATGGCAGATAACAGTTGCCGTTGAAGGAAGCTATGACTCTGCATCAATGTATTTGGTTTCCGGAGAAAAGAAACTTGACGCTTATGCAAACCAGAAAGTGTCGTTCTCTGGAAAAGCATACAGTCTCTCGAACGAAGAAGTTTTAACTCTTCCTGCCGGAACAGATTGCTATTGCATAACTTTATCCACAATAGAATTATCAAAATGAACTAAAATTAATGTTTTAACAATCTTTAGTCAGTATTACTTATAAAAGCACATATTTTATCTCACCATTTAAAAGAAAGGAAAGCTTATGAGAAAGAAAATCGTAGAGGCCCTGCTGCTGATGCCAGCAACATTAGTATTGCTCCTATCGACCTTTGTCCTCACTGGGTGTGGTGACAATGACGATACGTTTTCCTTATCCCCCACTGATGCAAGTGTGCAGATTCGTGACTTTTTCAACAGTATAAATGCTCTATCTGACATGAGGATAAGCGGCTTCTTTGAGGATGTCGACTGTAAAGAGGCTACTCTCATCATAAATAATGAGAATCAATTGCGTTCAGCCTACACAGGTGCTGCTCAGATACCGCAAGTTGATTTTTCCAAGTACACATTAATTATCGGCCAGATTTATGAATCAGCAAGCTGGACTCTGAAAAAGCAAAAAATGGTTGTTGATGGGAAAGATGCTACTTTATTCCTTTATTATGAAACTACACACGAAGCTGTAGTAGCTGTACAAACAGAAATCTTCTATTGGGGATTATATCCTAAAACAGATGTACAAAATGTGAAGTTAAGAATATATTACAATGGCAAGGAATTCAGTAATTAAAAGATTTGTACTTTTTTCATTATTGCTGTGCTGTGCACAGATTATAATCGGATAGTGTAGAGTATTATTAGTATTATCATTTAAAAGAAAGGAACGCTTATGAGAAAGAAAATCGTAAAAGCCCTGCTGCTGATGCCAGCAACATTAGTATTGATCCTATCGACCTTGGCCCTTTCGGGATGCCATGACGACAATGATGATGTGACCATGGTGATGTATTCGCCCCTACAGACTAAAGTTCCCTATAATCCTATTGATATTTCTTCATTTAAGGGTACCCTTGGAGATTTAGTCATGAGAGATTATAAGGGTGGAATAACTGTTTTTATGGGAACATGGAACGGAGATGTCGTATATGATTATTGGGCAAGTTACATGTCGGATTTCGACGGTTTTATTTATGATATAAATGGGGAGCTCTTGCCACAAGGAATATATCATATACGGGAGATGAAAGATTGGAAATGTGTCTTTTATACCAAAGCAGGAGGAGAACAGCTATGAGAAAGAAAATCGTAAAAGCCCTGCTGCTGATACCTTTGCTATTAGCAATTGTGGCATTGGTGTCGGGATGTGACAAGGAAGATAAGAACTTATCTGATACAGATTCAGATTCTATCTATGGAGAATGGGAGTTAGTGCAAGTTCATCTGCCTTTCAATTATTCTCATGATGTTCTTGGCGAAAAAGATTCGTACCATTTCTATAAAAACCGGGTCTTAATAGTCGACACAAAGAATAACGATTCGCCCCACTATCTGAAAACAGGAAAATACGTTTATACATTTGACAAGGCAAAGCAGGAAATTACCATTGATGGCATTACTGATTCCTGCGTCCTTTCGGATAGCACCATGACAATTAATAATTTTTCTTATTTGGATACTGGGGGATTATATGTATTTAAGAGAAAGAATTAAATTAGCTTTAATATAAAAAAGATACTGTTCCTATTGTTGTTTACATAATTTGTAGGAGTCAAGCAATCTACAGCCCAAGGTTTCTGTGAAACACCGGCAATAAAGAATTGGGATAAACCACAGAAAAATGTGTTTATTCAAAGAAGCAACTCAAACGCTTTTTATTATCTGAAAGTTTTTTTCCCATGTGGTTAGAAAGTCTAATGGCTCAGGAGGTGTTAGTAATTCTAATGTCCAAATGGCAATAAACACTCTTAACAATGACTTTTGCAATTGCCGTATAATGTTTGTGTGGGATGGAAATATAGACTAACGTGAGTTCGACGAATTCAGAATCATACAAGCTGTGTGTCAGAAAATCGGAGGGACAGTCCCTTTTGATTTCATTAGTTTTTTCGATTTTGTGATTTTGTGACATGTGACTTTGTGACATTAAGCACCTTCCGACTATTTATTTCATTAATTATTTCGATTTTGGGACTTTGTGACATGTGACTTTGTGACATTAAGCACCTTCCGACTATTCC
>JAEEGI010013319.1_pt1 | contig 17467 bp, 9 predicted proteins | sample 8958751 | NCBI WGS metagenome assembly JAEEGI01 (sample SAMN16246545, study PRJNA631951) | gut metagenome | biome: gut microbiome; feature: rumen; material: KS-attached | host: Bos | place: Iran: Karaj | collected 2018-10
AGGACGAACAACGCTGCGGTGAGGGAAGGCGGCGAAGAAAGAACGCCGCGGCGAGCGGGGGCCCAGCGGACGGGGAATGCAGGTACCGGGACGCCATTTTCCTGGCGGCACGGACCTGCCCTTTCCCTGGCGCGGTTGGAAAAAGCCGCGGCGAAACAAGGCCGCAGAGGAAAATGCCGCGGCGAGAAAGGGGGCCGCAGAAAGAACGCCGCGGCGGTTCGAACAGGCCACAAAAAAGGCCGGCCCCGGAGGGGGTCGGCCTTTCTGGCATATGCGAAGACACGCAAATTACTTGTCCTGCTCGATGGCAGCCTGAGCGGCGGCCAGGCGCGCGATAGGAACACGGAAAGGAGAGCAACTTACGTAGTCCACACCGATCTTGTTGAAGAAGCGGACGGAGTCGGGATCTCCACCATGCTCGCCGCAGACGCCGCACTTGAGGTCGGCACGCTTGCTGCGACCATTCTGGATACCGTACTCGACAAGCTTGCCGACACCCTTGACGTCGATGGTCTGGAAAGGATCGGCATCGAGGATCTTGTTGCCGAGGTAGTCACCCATGAAGGTGCCCACGTCATCGCGGCTGAAGCCCAGGGTCATCTGGGTAAGGTCGTTGGTACCGAAGCTGAAGAACTCGGCGGTACGGGCCATACGGTCGGCGGTGAGGGCGGCACGAGGGATCTCGATCATAGTACCGAAGTGGTACTCTACCTGCATTCCGTAATGAGCCTCGACCTCTGCCAGCACGCGGTCGCAGATAGCCTTCTGGAAGCTGAGCTCGCGGGCGGAGATGGTAACGGGGATCATAATCTCAGGCATAGGGTTGAAGCCCTCGCGCTTGAGCTCGCAGGTAGCCTCGAAGATTGCGCGGTACTGAGTCTCGGCAATAAGAGGATAGGTAACGTGCAGACGCACTCCGCGGTGACCCATCATAGGGTTGATCTCGTGGAGGTTGTCGCCACGCTTCTCGACCTCGACTACGGAAACGCCAAGCTCGGTTGCGATTTCCTGCTTCTTGTCCTCGGTCTTAGGCACGAACTCGTGGAGAGGCGGGTCGAGCAGACGGAACACGACCGGCTTGCTGTCCATCACCTTGAGGGTGCTCTTGACGGAAGCCTTGATGAAAGGAAGCAGTTCGGCGAGAGCGGAACGGCGCTCCTCCTCGGTGGAGCTGAGGATCATCTTGCGGAGTTTGGTAAGAGGAGTCTCGGAGTTGCGTCCGTAGAACATATGCTCGATACGGAACAGACCGATACCCTCGGCACCGAACTTGAGAGCGCGGTCAGCATCCTCGGGAGTATCTGCGTTGGTGCGGATACCGAGCCTGCGGTACTTGTCCACGATGCTCATGAACTTGATGAAGAGAGGATTCTCGCTAGCGTCCATAGTGTCGATCTTGGTGGCATAGACGCATCCCTTGCTACCATTGAGGCTGAACCACTCGCCCTCTTTGTAAACCTTGTCGGAACCGGCGAAGCTGACGCTCTTGGCGGCGAAGTTGATCTTCATAGCCTCGCAGCCCACGATGCAGCACTTGCCCCAGCCACGTGCAACGAGTGCGGCGTGGGAGGTCATACCACCGCGGGTGGTAAGGATACCGGAAGATGCACGCATACCCTCGATGTCCTCGGGAGAAGTCTCCTCGCGGATGAGGATGACCTTCTTGCCGGCAGCGGCGGCGGCCATGGCGGCCTCGGAGGTGAATACGATGGTACCCACTGCTCCGCCCGGAGATGCGGGCAGACCCTTGGCGACGACGGCGGCCTTCTTCTCGGAGGCAGGGTCGAGGACAGGGTGGAGGATCTCGTCGAGCTGTGCGGGAGAAACCCTCATAATGGCGGTACGCTCATCGATCATACCTTCCTCGAGCATATCCATCGCCATCTGGAGGGCGGCGATACCGGTGCGCTTGCCTATACGGCACTGCAGCATCCAGAGCTTGCCTTCCTGGATGGTGAACTCGATGTCCTGCATATCGTGGAAGTGGTTTTCCAGTTTGAGACGGATGGCGTCGAGCTCTGCGTACACCTGAGGCATAGCCTTCTCGAGGCTCTCGAGGTGCTTGTTATGGTCGGTCTTGGTGGCCTCGTTCAGAGGGTTGGGGGTACGGATACCTGCAACCACGTCTTCGCCCTGGGCGTTGATGAGCCACTCGCCATAGAACTTGTTGTCACCGGAAGCAGGGTTACGGCTGAAGGCCACACCAGTTGCGGAGGTGTTGCCCATATTGCCGAACACCATGCTCTGCACGTTCACTGCGGTTCCCCAATCATCAGGAATCTTCTCGATGCGGCGGTATGCGATAGCACGCTTTCCGTTCCAGCTCTTGAAAACTCCGCCGATGGAACCCCAGAGCTGAGCCTCTGCGGTGTCGGGGAATTCGACGCCGAGAACCTCCTTGACCTTGGCCTTGAACTTGTCGCAAAGGTCCTTAAGTTCTTCTGCAGTGATGTCGGTGTCGGATTTGTATCCTTTCGCGTCCTTGAGCTCCTGCATCATACGGTCGAGCTGCTGGCGTATGCCCTGGCCGTCCTCGGGCTCGATGCCCTCGGCTTTCTCCATTACGACGTCGGAGTACATCATGATAAGACGCCTGTATGCATCATATACGAAGCGGGGATTACCAGTCTTCTTGATCATACCGGGAAGGGTGGCGGAGCAGAGACCGATATTGAGGATGGTATCCATCATACCGGGCATGGAGCTGCGGGCGCCGCTGCGGCAGCTCACGAGGAGGGGATCCTCGGTGTCGCCGAAATGCTTACCCATAAGTTTCTCGGTAGCGGCGAGGGCTTCTGCAACCTCTGCCTTAAGTTCTGCGGAATAGCCTCCGCCAAGCTGGTAATACTCTGCACAACATTCGGTTGTGATCGTGAATCCGGCAGGAACCGGCATTCCGAGGCGGCTCATTTCCGCCAGATTAGCTCCTTTTCCACCAAGGAGCTCACGCATGGATCCATCGCCTTCTGCGGTCTTGCCGCCGAAACGATAGACTCTCTTCTTTTTTTCTGCCATAATTATCTGTTATTGAATCTCGTCTAAAAAATCCTGCGAATTTACTAAAAATTCAAACAATAGCAAAATATGGATTTACAATAACTTTGACGCTATTTCCGACAGGTCGCTCCTCTCGCCCTTGCGCAGGAACACGTGCTGGAAGAGCTTCTGTCCGTCCATCTTTTCGCCCGTGTGGGTAAGACCGTTGCTCCACTGGTCCAGATAAGGCTGGTCGATCTGGAAAATGTCGCCGGTCAGCACTATCTTGGTGCCCTCCCCCGCCCTGGTGACTATGGTCTTTACCTCCAGGGGAGTGAGGTTCTGAGCCTCGTCTATTATGAAGAAGGCATTGCCCAGGCTGCGTCCGCGGATGTAGGCCAGAGGTTCGATTATAAGCTTCTCGTCCTTCAGCAACCCGTCCAGATGCTGGGCCTCGCGGGAGGAGGCCTTGAACTGGCTCTTGATAACGTTAAGATTATCCATCAGAGGCTGCAGGAAGGGCGTCATCTTGGTATTCTTGTCGCCGGGCAGGAAGCCTATGTCCTGGTTGCCAAGAATCACGGTCGGGCGCGAAATATAGATATGGTCGAAGTCGTTCTCCTGCTCGAGGGCGGCGGCCAGGGCCAGGAGCGTTTTGCCCGTGCCTGCGCCTCCGGTAAGGGTGACCAGCTTGACCTTGGGATTCATCAGCGCGTCGAGGGCCATCTTCTGCTCGTCGTTGCGAGGCTTGATGCCATAGGCGCTATGGCTGCGGATAAGCACTATCTTGTCCCTGTCTTCATCGAAACGGGCGCAGACCACCTCGGAGTCCTTCTCCCCCTCCCAGCGCAGCTTGAAAAGCTGATTTGCCTCCGGCTTCTTGGGCACCACGTGCTTCCAGTCGATGGCATTGCCGGAGCCGTACACCAGCTCCTGCATAAGCGTCGGATCGACGGAGTAGTACTGCACCTCGCTGTTGGCATTCTCGATGCGGGCCTCGTCCACACGGTCGGTCAGATAATCCTGGACCTCCATTCCGGCAGCCTTGGCCTTCATCCGCAGATTCACATCCTTGGTTACCAGGGCCACGAAGGTGCCGGGGTGGTTGTCGCGCACCCAGATGGCAGTGGCCAGGATGCGATGGTCCTGGATATCATCGATGAAAAGCCCCTTGAGATTGTCGGGGAAGGGATGGTTGGGCTCGACCTTGATGAGGCCCAGGTCCTTGCCTATGGGCAGGCCTTCCTGCCCGAAGGACTTACCCTCGGAAATCTTGTCGAGATCCCGCAGGAAATGACGCGCATTGTAGGACAGCGTGTCGTTGCCTTTCTTGAATTTGTCGAGTTCTTCGACGACGGCGATAGGAATCACCAGGTTATTGTCCCGGAAACGCCGTATGGCTTTGTGGTCGTGCAAGGGCACGTTGGTGTCCAGCACGAAAATCTTCGGTTTGCCCATATCAGTTTTAGTCTTCTCCCTCTCCCCCTTGCCTCTGCACGAGGGATTCCAGGATATTCTGTATGCCGGTCTTCGCGGAGGCCTTCACCCGCACGGCGCCGCCGTTAGGCGAGGGATGCCCGAGGGGGTAGAAAGCCACGTCCTGCAGAAGGAGTTCGGCATCTATGTAGTCGAAATCGATGTCCCTGATTTGGATGACGACCCCCGGGACCTCGGCGAAGAGTATGCTCACCATATCGGCATCGGCCGAGGCGCGCTTGAGGTCGGACAGGTCCAGCACGGCACCGGTGGTGCCGGTGCACATTCCCTTGAGGGCCGGGAGCAGGCCGCCTTCCGCCACGGTGGCGCCGGCGAGCACTATTCCATCCTCCACCAGCTCGCGAACGACCTCGAAGCAGTCCATGAAGTAGTCGGCATCGTCGATCTGGGGGGCGGTGGGAGGATTCAGGCCCAGGCTCTGCGCCAGCAGCGAAGCACCCAGACGGTAGGGAGATGAATCGAAAGGAACGTACACGATCCAGGAGGCCTCGTCAGAGTGGAGGGAACCGGAGATTCCGGCGACTCCCATATGCGGATCGGGCGTGGTATAGGGCTGTTCCACCAGTTCTTCCTCGTCGGAAACGGGGCGGAGGTCGGCGGACAGCCGGAGGGCGCAGGGCCCTTCGCTGACGTCGAAATCGCGCAGGGAGATGTTCAGGGAATCCAGCATATCCCCGAGGGCTTCCACGGAACGGAAGAAGCCGGCGGCATTGCCGACCTCCTGCTCATTCCAGCTCCAGTGGGCATCCAGGGAGATGTCCCCGATGCGGAAATGCCCCAGGCGCCAGATGCAGTCTATGAGCGTCTTGGCTATCAGTGCCCGGGTATAGGGGCCGGCGAAGGCCATAGGGAAGATGCGTTCTGTCTTGAGGATGGAAGAAAGATACTTCTCGACCTTCCGGGAATCCAGCTTGACCGGAGAAGGGCCTACGTCGGGGGTCTCGTCCACCAGCGGTGGAAGATTATCCGCAGGGCCGTTTTCCACGGGATAGATGCTGACGTCTCCGAGTATCTGGGCGGGGGTGACGCTCTGGCGTACTCCGTCGATGATGAAAGGAGAATGCAGCAGGGCCGACTTATTTTCCATCTTTTTCATCAAATTCGCTCAAAAATAACTATTTTTGAATTCAGATGCAACCAGTTTTTGATCTAACCCTTTATAATGAGAGGCTGGAATCCCTGTTCAGCCGTTTCCAATCGGTGCAGAAGGTGGGATTTACGGGCAATGCCTACAAGCCGGGGCTGGAAGGCATGGAGCGCTTCAGCGCCATGCTCGGGGATCCTTGGAAATCATATCCTTGCATTCACGTGGCCGGCACCAACGGCAAAGGCAGCGTCTGCAGCATGCTCGCATCCTCCTTGGCGGCGGGTGGGGACGTTTGCTCCGCTACCGCCAGCAAAATAGGCCTATATACATCCCCGCATCTACTCGACTTCAGGGAAAGGATGAAAATAGTTTCCGCCAACGGATACGAAATGATCTCCCGCCAAGAAGTCTGGAACTTCCTCAACGAATACGAACCCACCCTCGACGGCCTCTCCTTCTTCGAAATCACCACCGGCATGGCCCTATGGTGGTTCGCCAAGAAGGGTGTCGATGCCGCCGTAATAGAAGTAGGCCTCGGAGGCCGGCTGGACAGCACCAATATCATCACTCCCGTTCTTTCCGTAGTAACATCCATAGGCCTGGACCACTGCGCCCTGCTGGGATCCACCCGCGCCGCGATCGCCTGCGAAAAAGCAGGCATATTCAAGGCCGGAGTCCCCGCCGTCGTGGGCGTACGGGACCCCGAGACCGAACTCAGCTTCAAGACCGTCGCCTTCGCGATGGGCACACCGCTAATCTTCGCATCAGATATTGCAGCTTTCAAAGGAGAAAGCGAGCTGCTGGCCAGGATGGACCTAACCGGGCCCTGCCAGGACATCAACCTGCACACCGTCCTTACCTGTATCCACCAACTCAGCTCATCAGGCGGGCACTGGCCGGCCTTTGCGGTTCCATCCACCGAAAACGGCATTCCTGCGGATATGGCGGAAGCCATCGAAGAGAGCGGGAAAAGGACCGGGCTGTGGGGCAGATGGCAGCGTATATGCGAAGCCCCCGAAACCATCTGCGACATAGGCCACAATCCCCCGGCACTTAAAGAAAACTTCGCCCGAATAGGGAAACTGCAGGCGCAAGGCCGGAACGCCATCATTGTCTATGGAATAATGGCGGATAAAGACCTGGACGGCATTGCCCCGCTGATGCCCGCAGGGGCCAGGTACATTCTTGCAGCACCGGACAATCAGAGGGCCCTGCCGGCGGAAGACCTGCTCCAAAGGCTAACCCGGCTGCGGCCCGACCTGGACTGCCAGGCGGCCGACAGCGTGCAAAGCGCAGTCCGGCAGGCTCTTGACTTGGCACAGGACTTGCCAAATCCCTTCATATACATCGGCGGAAGCACCTTCGTGGTTGCCGAGGCCTTGCCTTTGTTCAACGAAAGCACTACGATATGAGATTATTCAAACCCTTGGCACTGACTCTGATGACTATGCTCTTTATCAGTTCCACCCCAGTAAAGACCGACAGAGATGGCCACGTCCTGACGGACCTCTGGGCGCAATATCGCACCGCCAATCTGTCGGATAAGCCCAAGACCCAGGAAGAGCTCCTGGTCAAGATCAAGGCCGAGGCCAAAGAGAAACACCTCAGCTGGGATTTCTACGATGCTGCCGTTAAACTGGTCCAGGTCCGCACTTCGGTCAACTGGAAGCTGCGCGAGCAGGAAGAAGCCGCCCGCAACAAAGACCTGAAAGAATTCGGCGAGCCCATAGTGGAATACTTCCTGATGGTAGAGTTCCAGGGGTTGGGTCAGAATAGGAGGAAAGCCTTCGTCGCCGACAATCAGGAAAAGTTGAAAAAGGCTCATAATCCGGGCTTCTACGGGCATGACTGGCGCCTGAACAGGAGAGCGTACGGGCGGGTGCTTGCGGGACAGCTGTCGAACGACTACGAATACTGTCTCTGGAGCCTCGGAGACGGCTCGGAGCTGATGGATTATTTCAAGGAATATCCGCTTTCGGCATTTGCCGAATATGAGAGCATTCCTTCTTCCGAAGGGAGGAAGGAAAAGCTGGAAGCCTATATGGAAAAATGGCAGGGAAAGGCCGCGGGCCTGCTTGCAGAGCAGGATCTGCTGCAGATGCGCTTCGATGAGCTCGACGAAAGTGAAAACGGGCGCAAGAAAGGGACATCCGCCGATTTCGAAGCCCTGCGGGACCAGTGCAATGCATTCAACAGAAAGCGTGCTTCCTTCAAGGAGGGAGTGGACAAAAAGATAGCCGACGAATTGACAAAGGTCGATTTGCTTCTGCACTTCAGCCTGGAAGTGAAGGATATGGACATAAAGATTGAGGACAGCAAGGCCACGATAACCCTTCAGAATCTGGGTGCGGTTACCGTCCGCATACTCAAAGAAAAGAAAACGGTATGGGAGAAATACCTCACCAATCCATACAAAAGCTATTATGTAGAAGACATACTGCTGGTGGATCTTCCCAACCTTGCAGACGGGGACTATGCCGTAGAACTGGACGTCAGTCCTGAAAAGATCTATATCCTGGCGGACGAAGTCGAGTACAAGAAATACACCATCTCTGCCAGCCTGCGCAAGGATGCTGACGGAGTGGGCGTATGGGCCACGGATTTCGTAAGCGGAGAACCCCTGGGAAAGGTGGACGTGGAGCTGATTAAAGACAAGAAAGTGGTCGAGAAGGCCAGCCTTGTCCTGGATGGCTACACTCCCCTGCCCGCATCGATGGCAGGCAGGCTGGCATCGGGAAAGGGCGGCTATGCCATCCGGGTGCGCAGCGGGAAAAGAGCTTCCAAGCCCGTATACCTGTATTCATATGGATATGGAGAAGAGGCCGATGATACCGAAAGGATCAATGCGGTCCTGATGACTGACCGCGGGGCCTACAATCCCGATGAGACCGTGCACTTCAAGGCCGTCCTTTACAAAGGGACATTCGACCTGAAGCCGGTACGTGCCGGAGTGAAGCTTAAGGCAGAGCTCTATGATACCGAGGGTAAATTGGTCGAGTCCCGACAGCTGGTCACCAACGAATTCGGCAGCACAGCCGGGGATATGGCCCTTAAGCGCAGGGACCGCAACGGTATGTATGAACTGCGCCTCAGCAGGAACGGGAAGAATCTCTGCAGCCGCTGGCTCAGGGTAGATGACTTCGTACTTCCCAGTTTCGACCTTATCTTCGACAAAGTAAGCTCTTTCGCACGCCCTGTCCAGGAAATAAAGTACGGAGGCAATCTGTATTCGTATTCCGGCCACTCGCTGAGCGGATCCATCATAGCCTATAAGCTCCGGCATTACGGGGATGTATGGAAAGAAGGGGAACTGCATCCCGACAAGGACGGCCGCTTCGACATACGCTTCACCCCGGACAGCAGCAACACCAGATATGACTATTACCAGCTGGAAGTAAGGGTCATCGACAGTACCGGAGAAACCATGGAATGGAGCCGCAGCATCGAAATATACCCCCTTGCCGCCAGGAGCGTCAAGACGGAGTATTTCTTCGAAGAAAAGGAAGGGCTGGGAAGCGGACAGATGGATCTCAAGGTCGTAGCCGGCGACAAGCCGGTATGGATGGTGGTGGAAGCCCACGGAAGAGGGAACAAATTGCTTTGGAGCCGCGTCGAGCACTTTGCGCCGCAATCAGGACCGGCCAGCACCAGCATCAGCTACAGTATGAAGGAGGATGACCCCGAGACCGTGACCATCTTCGTACTCTACTTCCAGAACAAGCAGTGTTACAGCCATAGCTGCGAGCTCCGCAAAGAAGACCACAGATACGACCTTCCGCTGAGTTTCACCCGTTTCCTGGATACCACTGCCCCCGGAGCCGGCTACACTTTCGAAATCAAGACCCTTGCCGGAGTGGAATGCGCCGCAGCCGTATTCGACAAGAGTACGGAACGCTATGCGTCCAACATATGGAACAATTTCCGGGCTCAGCCAGTTCCTTCTCCTCGTATATTGAGGGACAGTGAATGCGGCATAGATGCCAGCGATTACAAGGCGGTAGTAATAGGATACGGAAAAGTCGGGGGACTCAGGGGACTTATGAGGAGCAAGGCCACGGCCAATATGGCAATGATGGACTCCGCAGAAGAAAGTGCCGCAGTCCAAAGCAGCGGAAGCATCGAGAGCAGCGGTTCCGCCGACATCCCTATCCGCGAGAACTTTGCAAACACCATAGCCTGGGAGCCTTTCCTGCGCAGCGACAAGGACGGCAACATCAAATTCAGTTTCACCAATGCCGACAAACTGTCCACCTACTATGTGCAGCTCTTCGCCCACGACAAGGCGCTGCGTAACGAAACACTGCGCCGCGAGATGGTGGTCACCATTCCTGTAAAGATCAGCCTGGTGGAGCCGCAATTCCTGTACGAAGGCGACAGATATATGGTCCGTATAGCCCTGAGCAGCGCCCTCTCCAAGGATATCGACGGTACGCTGAGCGTGAATGGTGTGACCGAGAAGGTGATGGTTCCTGCAAAGGGCAGCATCAACAAGGACGTGGAGCTTAAGGCCGAAGGCGGAAAGCTGGACATCAAGGCCGTGTTCCGTCCCGGATCCGGAAGCTTCGGCGCCGATGGAGTGCTGGTTTCCGTACCCGTAATGAAGGCCGAGCAGACACTTACCGAGGCCCACTCGGCCATACTGCTCTCCGGTGCCGACAAGGCCGAGCTCGAAGCCGGACTCAGGGCCATGTTCAAGAATGTGGACGGATCGCTTCCCGCCCTCGAGGAAATCGACATCCGCAGAATGCTTTTCGAGGCGGTTCCCGCAGAGCTGGAAATTTCTTGCGACAATTCCATTTCCGTCTCCAAGGCCCTCTACGCCTGGTCCCTCTGCAAGAAGATAGGAGCCTCGCCCTTCTTCGACAAGGCCGAGGCCGTGCAGAAACTGCTCGCTTGCCGCAACTCCGACGGCGGATTCGCCTGGTTCCCGGGGATGAACTCATCCCCCGTAGTTACCGCCGTGGTGCTGAAACTGGTCCACGGCCTGGGAATAGTGGACGAGGCCGCCGCCGTGCAATATATCGACAAGGAGTTCTTCAAGAAGGGCTTCTCCCTCAACTGCTATCTGAACATCCGGAGCATGTTCCCGGAGGTTCCTTTCACGGAAAAGACCAGTTCCGATTTCCGGAAAGATGTCCGCGCATATCTGGTTCCCAAGAAGGAACGCGGGCTCGATGGCTGGATAGCGGCCAAGGCACAGAGGGTGCAGACCCTGGACAACTTCCTCAGCAAGGACGGAGGCACTGCCCTGGCATCGAAGATGGGCATAATGCTCGGCACCGCATCCAAACTGCGCAAGTCGCTTTCCGCCGACATAGAATCGCTGGTGCAATACGCCCAGCCCCACAAGTGCGGAGGAATGTACTACCCCAATGCGGTGATGCCTTGGCGCGGATTGCTGGAAAGCGAGCTGGATGCCCACTGCACTCTGATCGATATTATGGACCGCTTCGGCCATAGTGAGATTTCCAACGGAATACGACTGTGGATAATGGTGCAGAAGGAAACTCAGGACTGGAAGCAGCAGCCCGGCTACATCGAAGCCCTCGGAGCTGTGCTGAACGGGCCCGAAAGCGTGCTGGACACCAAGGTCCTGGCCCTCAAGGCCAGCTATTCCGCTCCTTTCGACAAGGTGCGCGCTTCCGGCAACGGAATGTCCATAGCCAGGAAGGCCGTTCCCGAGGTCCTGCACATAGGCGACCGTATCAAGCTCTCGGTAGATATCACCAACGAGGAGAACCGCAGTTTTGTCAAGCTCACCATCCCCTTCGGGGCGGGCCTCATCCCCGTGGACCAGAAGTCTGGATATCGCTGGGGATGCTACAGGAACGTGCTCAAGGACCGCATCGAATGCTGGTACGAAGTGTATCCTGAAGAGAAGACCACGGTCAGCGAAGAGTTTTTCGTGACACGCGCCGGTTCGTTCCAGGCACCTGTCGCAACCATTGAATGTGAATATGCGCCGCATTACCGCGCGAACGATGCGTGGAACGGGCGGCTTGAAGTTTCTGCCGAATGAGTTATCTGACTTTACAGCGTGGGATGGAGCTGAGCGGCTCCATCGAGGATTATCCCGAAGGAATTGTGGTCGTGGTGGACAAACCCTACCGCTGGACTTCCGCCGACGTTATCCGCAAGGTCAAATGGATGGCGATCAAGCATTTCCATAAGAAAAACCTAAAGGTCGGGCACGCCGGCACCCTGGACCCGCTTGCCACGGGAGTGCTCCTGGTCTGCATAGGCAAGGCCACGAAATTGGCCGAGACTTTCCAGAAGGCCCGGAAACAGTATATCGCAGGCGTGACTTTCGGTGCTACGACTGCTTCGTATGATCTCGAGAAGGAGGTGGATGGTTTCTGTGATCTGGGTGGGGTTTCGGAGGAGGCTTTGCGTGGGGTGCTGCCTTCTTTCGTCGGCGAGCAGGATCAGGTAGCGCCGCTTTTCAGTGCTAAGTCGGTGGACGGCGTCCGTGTATATGAGATTGCCCGCAAGCGCTATAAGGCCGGTCTCCCCGTCGATGACCTCGACGTCCTCCAAGCCAGCCGCATCAACATCTACGACCTGTCTTTGCTGTCCTACCGGGGAGGTGTCCCCTCCGAACCGGTTCGCGGCTCCGCCGCTCATCCCTCCCAGCCTGTCGGCTGGGCCCCTCCCTCTAACGTTGCCGAGGGTGGCACGCCTCCCGGAGGGGACACCTCCCCGGTAGGGCAGGACGACCGGCGAAAGCCCAGTAACCGCATAAACGTTGCGGAAGTGCCGGAGGGGCTGCCGCAGGCGGAGATACTGGTGGACTGCTCGAAGGGGACATACATACGCGCACTGGCACGCGACCTCGGCGAAGCACTCGGCAGCGGAGCCTTCCTCCACAGCCTCAGGCGCACAAAAAATGGGGGCTTCTCCGTAGAAGAAGCCCTCAGCATAGAAGATATCGCTTCGATTTTCAGATAGCGCAGCTCTCGTCGGAGCAAAGCTGGCCGGAACGGCCCTGGACGGGCACCTTGCCATCAAGGGCAGCAGCCACTTTCCAAGCCATTACGGTAGAAAGCACCACCTTCCCATCCGGGTCGATAAGATAAAGGGAAGGAATCCACTTCACGCCATAGTTGACGGCAACCTTGGAATCCTTCTTTCCGGCAGGATCGAAAAGCTGCACTCCGGGAAGCTCGTTCTCGGCGGCGAAACTGCACAGTGCATCGAATTCACGGTCGAAAGAGACCGACACGAACTGCACCTTCTCAGAATCGGCAGCAGCATACATTTCCTTAAGTTCAGGAACCTCGGCACGGCAGTCGGGGCACCAGGATGCCCAGAACACCAGCACCACGGACTTGCCGCGGAAATCGCTTATGTTCACGGGATTCCCTTCGATGTCATTAAGTTCAAAACCGGGCACGGGAGCACCTGCGGGAAGCAAGCTCGCAGCATACTTGAAGTCCTGGTCGATATTCTTACCGGCCTTAGTCCAGGCCTCGATTCCGCCGAGCAGGTTGTACACCTTGTAGCCTTCCTTCCTCAAGGCCTTGGCGGCAGCTGCGCTGCGGCGCCCGCTACGGCAGTAAATATACAAAGAGTCTGACGAGTCGAAAAGGATGTCGATTCCATTGAGGAAATCGCCGCCCTCCCAATCTACGTTGACTGCGCCGGGGATGCTTCCCTCGGCAAACTCTTCGGGGGTGCGCACATCGACTATATGTGCGCCGTCGGCAATCGCAGCAGCGAACTTGTCGACGCTAAGATGCTCGATACGGTTCGAGCAAGAAAAAAGGCTAATCAAAGAAATAGCCATAACAAAAAATTCTCTCATATGTTCTAAAAAAACGGCGACAAAGATAGTTGCAATTCTTGAAAAAACAAACAAAAAAAACCGCCCATCCGAGATAGGCGGTTTTTTTATAATAAACTGTAGACTAATAAGTTTCCTCTACGGGTTCTTTGTAGTCGTCGGCCTGGGGTGCGGGGGCCTGCTCGCGGCGGGGTTTGAAGCCGCGGCGTTCGCCACGGTCCCCGTCACGACGCTCGTGACGCTCCCCACGCTCGCGGCGCTCGCCACGGTCGTGACGCTCTCCGCGCTCGTTTCCACCCTCGCGGCGAGGGCCGCGGCCGGGCTTGGGCTCGACATAACCTTCGGGCTTCTCGGTAAGAGCACGCATGGAGAGGCGCATCTTGCCGGTCTTGGCATCGATCTCAAGAAGCTTGACATCGATTTCCTGGCCGACGCTGAGCACGTCCTCAACCTTCTCGGTCTTGTTCCAGGCGATCTCGCTCACGTGGAGCAGGCCTTCCTTACCGGGGAGAATCTCTACGAAAGCACCGAACTCGAGGATGCTGACCACCTTTCCGTGGTAAACCTGTCCGGCCTCGGGAACTGCGCAGATACCCTTGATCCAGTCGAGAGCCTTCTTCATGGACTCTCCGTCGGTGCTGGCCACATCGACCACACCCTCGGTGCCACCGCCGGGAAGCGGGACTTCGTCGATGGTGATGGTGGTGCCGGTCTCCTTCTGAATCTTCTGGATGGTCTCGCCGCCCTTGCCGATAACTGCGCCGATGAACTCTGCAGGGATGCGGATTTCTTCGATGCGAGGCACGAAAGGCTTGTAGTCAGCGCGAGGCTCGGAGATGGTCTTGAGCATCTCGCCCATAATGTGGAGCCTGCCCTGGCGGGCCTGCTCGAGGGCCTTGGCGAGAACCTCATAGCTGAGGCCGTCCACCTTGATGTCCATCTGGGTAGCGGTGATACCGTCCTTGGTACCGGTTACCTTGAAGTCCATGTCACCGAGGTGATCCTCGTCGCCGAGGATATCGGTAAGGATGGCATAACGGTCGTTGGGGCGCTCGGCGTCGGTGATAAGCCCCATTGCAACACCTGCGACGGGTTTCTTGATCTTGACACCGGCATCCATCAGTGCGAGGCAGCCGCCGCAGACGGAAGCCATCGAAGACGAGCCGTTGGATTCGAGGATATCGGAAACTACGCGCACTGCGTAGGGATTCTCGGGTGCGAGGGGAACCACAGGCTTGAGGGCACGCATTGCCAGGTTGCCGTGGCCGATTTCGCGACGTCCGGTAGCACGGATAGGCTTGGCCTCACCGGTAGCGAACGGAGGGAAGTTGTAGTGGAGGACGAACTGCTGGTCTTCCTGGATGAGGACCTCGTCCATCTCCTTCATATCCATCTTGGTACCGAGGGTGACGGTCGCAAGGGACTGGGTCTCACCGCGGGTGAAGATGGCGGAACCGTGGGCATAAGGGAGATAATCGACTTCGCACCAGATGGGGCGGACCTCATTGCACTCACGGCCGTCGAGGCGCTTGCCTTCGTCGAGGATGAGGTTGCGCATAGCTTCCTTCTCGACCTCGTGATAGTAGCGCTCCACGATAGGAGTCTTCTCCTCGAGCTCCTCCTCGGGGATGGTAGCGAGGAATTCCTCCTTGATGGCCTTGAAACCGGTCTCGCGCTCGTGCTTGGGCTTGGCAGCCTTGGCGAGCTCGTAGCACTTGTCGTAGCAAGCCTTCTTGACGGCAGCCTTGAGCTCTTCATCCTCAACGTCGTGAGGATAGTCGCGCTTCGCTCCGTCGGTGCCGAGCTCGTGCATGAGCTCTTTCTGCACGCGGCAGTGCTTCTTGATCTCTTCGTGGGCGACCTTGATAGCCTCGAGCATATCAGCCTCGGAGACCTCTTTCATTTCGCCTTCGACCATCATGATGTTCTCCTCGGTTGCAGCCACCATCAGTTCGATGTCGGCGTCGGGCATCTGGGAGAAATTAGGGTTGATGACCCACTCTCCGTTGATACGGCTCACGCGGACCTCCGAAATAGGGCCTCCGAAAGGAAGGTCGGAAGTAGCGAGGGCGCAGGATGCGGCCAGGCCGGCGAGGGCATCAGGCTGGACATCCTTCTCTGCGGAGATAAGGTTCACATATACGAATACTTCATTGTGGAAATCCTCCGGCCAGAGGGGACGGATAGGACGGTCCACCAGGCGGGCGATGAGCACCTCGTAGTCGGAGGGCTTGCTCTCCCTTTTAAGGAATCCTCCGGGGAAGCGGCCAGCGGAGTAGTATTTCTCCCTGTAGTCCACCGAGAGGGGAAGGAAATCGGTTCCTTCTTTAACTTCGTCTGCAGCGGTGACGGCGGCGAGCAACATGGTGCCGCCCATCTTGACAACTGCGGAGCCGGCTGCCTGCTTGGCAAGTTTGCCGGTCTCGATCTCGATTACCCGACCGTCGGGTAACGTGATGGTTTTCTTGATTACGTTCATTACTTCTTTATTGCGTCTTGTTTGCGTCCTTGATAAAAGGAAACCGGCCGTCGAGGCGACCGGGTCCTTTTCTTGAGCACCTGCTTATCGGCGGAGACCAAGCTCCTTCACGATGTTACGGTACCTTTCGATGTCAACTTCCTTGAGGTAGTCGAGGAGCTGACGGCGCTTACCGACCAGACGGAGGAGGGAGCGACGGGTGACGACGTCCTTCTTGTTAGTCTTGACGTGCTCGGTAAGGTGTGCGATACGGTAGGAGAACAGTGCGATCTGGCTCTCTGCGGAACCAGTGTCAGTGTTGGACTTCCCGTACTTTGCGAAAACTTCCTGCTTTTTCGCCGGCTGTAAATACTCTGCCATGTTTTTGCGTTTTTAAATAATTAATAATCAGGAATCTTCCGAAACCGGAAGGCTTGTTGCCGATGTAGCAAAATCGCTGTTCACCACTTCGAACAAAAGCGCGCAAATTTAGGCATTTTTTCGTGAATATCAAAATAATGACTCTTTCCCCGCCAGATAAAGCGAACGGATGAAGGGAGTATGGTGCAGGTATGGCAGTTTGGCCAGCGTCCATCCGGGCCTGGTGAGTATCAAATCCGCCCTCTTGCCACGCGTCACGGAGCCGGTTTCGCCGCTAAGACCCATTGCGTAGGCTCCGTTCAGGGTCACCGCGTTCAGGGCCTCGGCGGGCGTCAGGCGCATCTTCACGCAAGCGAGGGCCATTACAAAGCGCATATCCCCCGAGGGAGATGAGCCCGGATTGTAATCGGATGCCAGGGCAAGGCCCAGCCCGGCGCGTATGTAATCCTTCGCCCGGCCGTAGGGTATTCCCAGGAAGAAGGAGGATCCGGGCAGCATCACCGGCATTGTTCCGGTCCCGCGGAGCGCCTCGATTTCGGCATCGCCAGTACGTTCGAGATGATCTACCGAGAGTGCATTATGCCGTACTCCTACCTGCACTCCCCCGCTCACCGCGAGTTCGTTGGCGTGGATTTTCCCGCGCAGGCCACAGGCGGCACCGGCCTCGAGTATGCGGGCCGTATCTTCCGGGGTGAAGAAGCCCTCGTCACAGAAAACATCCACGAAATCCGCGAGTCCGGCGGCCTCCGGGATCATGTCGATTACGGCCTTCACATAGGCCTCGCGGGTATATCCCCGGCCTACCGCGTGAGCCCCCAGGAAGGTGGAAACCACCTGCGCCGGCACGCTCTCCCGTATGCGGCGTATCACCCTCAGCATCTTCATCTCCCCCTCCGGATTAAGGCCATAGCCGCTTTTGATTTCCAGGGAACCGGTGCCTTTGGCCAGGACCTCCCGGACCCTCTCCATCGACTGCCGGTAGAGTTCATCTTCTGGGGTGGCGTTCAGCAGGTCGGAGGAATTCAGTATCCCTCCGCCCCGGGCAGCGATCTGCTCGTAGCTCAGGCCGTTTATCTTGTCGAGGAACTCCCCCTCGCGGCTGCCGGCGTACACCACGTGGGTGTGGCTGTCGCAGAATGCGGGGAGTATCATGCCGCCGGCCGCATCCACTACGTCACACCCGGCCCGACCGGGTGTCTTACGATTGCCGGTCACAGCCGGCAATGACGACATCGGGCCGAAATCCACTATCTTTCCACCCTCAACCGCCAGCCAGGCATCGTGA
>JAEEGI010013321.1_pt1 | contig 17465 bp, 10 predicted proteins | sample 8958751 | NCBI WGS metagenome assembly JAEEGI01 (sample SAMN16246545, study PRJNA631951) | gut metagenome | biome: gut microbiome; feature: rumen; material: KS-attached | host: Bos | place: Iran: Karaj | collected 2018-10
TTAATTATAATTCAATTAATTATTCTTCATTAAAAAAATTATTTATTTTTTAATTACATAGATTATTTTATTTTTTCTAATATATTTCTAATAATATCAATATAATGAAAAATATTAACTTTCTGTTTATTAAACTTTAAATTATATCCATTTTCTATATAATCTATTTTCACAATATCTATTTCAAAATTGCAATCATTACTCCAACATGTAAATTTATTTTTATTTTTTTTGTACCGAATTTTGTCTTTTTCTAAAATTTTAACAATATTATCTTTAAGTTTTTCTAATTTCAGACAAAAAATACAATTTAAATCAAAAGGTCCATTATCCTTTTTTATATTATTATTTCTTATTTTTGATTCTAAAATTTCTGTATTTAAATAGTAATTATTTTCTGTTACTTCACTTTTATTAACAAATTTTTTAATTTTATTTTTAGCTTTAAGTGTATTCTGCATATAATGTTGAAATATAAAATGTGGATTTTTATTATTATTATTATTATTATTTTTATTTAAAGTATTGACTCTTTCTGTTTTAATTCCATCATCAATATTTTCTTCTTTAATTACATTAAATTTCTTATTTTTAGATTTCATTTTAATATATTTTAAATCTTTTTCTTTTTTAATTTTACTATTATCTCTTTGAACTTCTATTTCATCTAAATGAATAACATCTTTTTCAACAGAAATATTCTTTGTTTTATTATTTGATTTATTTTCTTCATGTGTTCTATCAAAACTTATACTAGTATTAAAAAATCTTTTAGGTTTTTTTTTAACATCATCAATATTTTTATTTCTTTTTGAATCTTTTGTTAATTTTGTATTTATTACTATATCTTTATTGAATCTTGAAAATAAATTATCTTTATTATTACTTTTATAAGTCTCAGTCTCTAAATTTTTAAAGGATGTATTAATAAATTCACTCACATTTGAACTTTTATTAATATTTTTATTTGTTCTTAAAGATATTGAATATTGTTTTCTCTTATTATAATTTACATTTATTTGCTGTTTTTCAGTACTTTTATGTAAAGATTGTAAATCTACACTTTTCATTTTACCATTTTGCTTGGTTTTAATTTTTGAAAATTCTTTTTCACTGTTTTTATGAGTTAAATTTGTTGAACGAATATCAAAACTTTGTCTTAAAGGTTTATTATTTTTTTTATTTTTTGAAAAATTTTCTGTAATAGAAGTATTAAAAGATTTTAATATATATTGTCTATTATTTTCTTTTTTTTTCTCAATTTTTATTTTTTCAAATAAAATTTTTTCATTGTTGTTTTTTCTTTCATCAACAGAAGTTTTTGTTTTTTCATTTAGGTTTAATGATTTCTCTATTATATTATTTGGAGTTAAATTTACATCATTTTTATCTTGGCTTTTTACAATATTATTTTCTTTTCCTTTCTTATTTTGAGTATTTATTCTTTGAGTTAAACTATATTTTTCAATTTCATTTTTATCAGGCATTGATGTCGAATAATGATGTTTACTTTTAAGTAATTTGTTTTTTATTATATTTGTTTGTTTTATTTTTTCACTTATTTTTGAAATTGCTATTTTATTTAAATTATTATTTTTTTCTACTTCAATCTTCTTTTCTTTTGTATCACTTATAAATTTATCTGTTTTTTTATAATCTTCATTGATCTTTCTTGAATTTTGATGAGTTAATAATATATTATTTCCATTAGTGTTATTATTATTATAATAATTATTGTTGTGGTCTTTAGAATCTATTTTTGAACTTTTAATTTCATTACTTCCACTGACTGTTGAAAAATCTTTAGAACTAATTTTCTTTTTATCATTTTGATTATTTCTGTTGTTATTATATTTCTTTAAAATTTCCATTGCTAAAAATTCAACTTTACTTGAAGAATTATTAATTTTTATATAATCTTCTTCAAATTTATCAGGAGCTCTTTCTTTAGTAACTAAATTAATATCATTATCATAACAAGATAATAAATTACTAGGATCTTTAATATATTCATTAAATGAATTCGATTTTAGTTCAGCAACACTTTCTAAACCAAGTCTAGTTTTTTTCTTAAGTAATAAATAATATGTAGTTGTTATATGATTATGTCTATTACTTAGAATTTTTCTTCTGATATCTTCTTTATCATCATAAAATTCTTCCATTTTTTCAACCAAATCTTCATCAACAGGAATAACATATTTAAATAATAATAATCCTTCACTCATATTAATTTTAGGATTAATTAAATTAAACCAAGAATGATTTTTTATTTGAGAAATATTATATCTTTTAGAAGGGTCAGTGTTTAATATTTTTTTTAATAAATCTTTAGCATTATCAGAAATAAAATGAGGAATATTAAATTTACCATCAATAATCTTCTTATATAAAATTTCATTATTATTATCATCAAAAGGTAAATAACCACATAACATTGCATATAAAACAATACCAGAAGACCAAATATCAACCATTAAACCTTTATATTTTTGTCCGCTTATCATTTCTGGAGCAGCATAATAAGGACTTCCACAAGCTGTTGATAATAATTCATTTTTACTATATAAATTACTTAAACCAAAATCAACAATTTTTATATTTTTTTTTGAATCTAATAATAAATTTTCAGGTTTTAAATCTCTATGAACAATTTTTAATTTATGTAAATATTCTATTCCACTCAAAATTTGTTGATAAAATTTACATGCTTCGTTTTCTTGAAGACGTTTTTTTAATACTATATAATCAAATAATTCTTTTCCACTAACATATTCCATTATTAAAAAGATAGATGTTGAATTTTGTATTACATTATATAAATGAACTATATTAGAATGTCTTAATATTTTTAAAATTTTTATTTCTCTTTCTAATCTATTTTTATCTGTTTCTTGAAGTACTTTTTCTTTATCTAATATTTTAACGGCAACTTTTTCTCCAGTTAATAAATGAGTTGCTAAACGAACAACACCAAATGTTCCTTGTCCTAATTTTTGACCAAGAATAAAGTGTTCAATTGATTGGGATTTGATAATTGAAGGTTCTTTTTTTAAAGAATTATTTGATTTATAATCTGCAGTTTGTAGAGTGTTTAAATACACTTTATTATAATATTCTTTATCTGTCATTTTTTAATTTTTTTTTTTGATTTTTTTTGATTTTTTTTTTAAATTTTTTTTAAAAATAAAAAATTAATATTTATATATTAATAAGCTTGTATTTAATATTTAATTATATATATTCATAAACATCAAAAAAATTATAATGAATTTTATTCGGTTTTTTCTTTATTTATTTATTTATACATTGATATGTAAAATACACTAAAATTTAAATTTTCTACATACTAAATTATTAAATTATTAAATAAATTTTGCTATTCATTGAATAAAATAAATTATAAAAATATGTTAGACCAATATTTCAATAAATTTGATAAAGCAATTTTACCTCGTAAATTTAATTATCCTTCATTTTCATCTCGTTTTGAAAATTCAAATTCTCAATTTGACATTCCGCAAAAAAATTATTCTGCAAGTAAAAGAAATAAAAATACAAATGTGACTGAATCAACATTAAAAAAAACTAATATAACTCAAACTCAAAATTTGAAAAGTAAACCAAAAAGAAATTTTACTCCAAAAAATAGAACAATGTTTACTTCTCATACAATATCAAATAATGAAAATACAAATATTGATTTTGAAAATATTTTAGAAAATGATTCTAGAAAATCTCTTGATTTTAATCATGAAGTTTCAAAGTTGCAAAATTTATATAATAAATTATTATTCGAGAACAAAGAAAAAGAAAAAGAACTAATTAAATTAAAATATGAAAATGAAAAGAATGGAAATTATCTTTTAAATTTAGAAAAACTTCTTTCTAAAGAAAAACAACAACCAAAAGGAATTTTAATAAATAAGAAAAATTTAACTCAAAGGAATAATGAAGAAGAAAACATAGAAAATAATAATAATAATAATAATAAAATAATAATATATGAAAATAATATTCCAGTAGAAACAAATCAAATGGAACTCATAGAAGATATTGAAAAAATAAAAGATTTTAGAGAACAAATGATTTCATTAACAAAACAAAATAATTTAAATAATATGCAAATTTTTGAACAAATAAAAAAAATAGAAAATATAATGGAAGATTTAAAAATAAAAATAAATGAAAGAGATGAAAATATTCCTTTAGGAAAGAACAATACTTATATTGATGCTAAAAATTCTAATATTGAAGAATTAAAAGATAATTATAATAATTTATTAAATTTAATAATGGAAAGTATAAAAATTAAAAATAGTGAATATAATATTTTATTAGATATTAAAAAAGGAAATACTGATAAATTAATGAGAGAAATTGAAAAGTTAAGATTAGAAAATGAAGAAAAAGATAATATTATTAATGAAAAAAACAAAGAAATTAATCAAATTAAAGTAGAAACTGAATTTATTAAATTAAGAGATCAAACTAATTTTAATGAAACTGTTAGAAATGAACAAAAAAAAAGTGATAGAAGTGATATTATTGAAAAACAAAAAAATAATAAATTAGTGAGAGAAATGAAAAAAAGTGTTAAAAATTCTGTTCAAAAAATTAAAAGAAATTTCGATATGGAAGAAGTTGATAATCAAGAATTTGTTTCAAATATTCAATCTCAAATTGAATGAATATTTTAAATTTTTTTTTTTAATTTAAAACACATTTTAAAAATTAATCTAACAAAATTTATATTTTACATTAAAAAATTAATAATATATTTTTTATTTTATCTTTCCTAATTTAGAGGAAAATTTATATAATTTATTTTCATAAATATTTTGATTCATAAATTTAGAATTAGGTCTATTAGATTGAGGAGAAAAAGTTTGTGTGTAAGTAATTAAACTTTGTTTATTTCTTGAACTTTTATTAAAACTTCCTTTAACTTTATAATTATGTTTTCCATTATTTAATAATTGTTGTTGATGTTCAAAATTTTTAAAAGTAGAAAGTAAATTTATATTTTTTGGTGAATTAATATTTGGAACTTGTTTTTTTAATTGATTAAAATTTTGAGTTTTTAAATTTATCATTCCTAATTTTTTAGATTCTAATTTTTCTGTCAAACTTTCTGTTATTGAATTTTTAGTTCTTTTATTATAATAATTAGTTGTTGTAAAATCAATTGAATGTTTAACTGGGTTTTTTTTTATATTATTATTTTCTTCTGTTAAATTTACTTTTGAATTCAATTGATTTGATAATGTTTTTTTCTTATTTGATTTTATTTTCAACTTTAATTTTGATTTATTATTTAAACTTAATTTATTTAATAATTTGCTTTGAGAAATAAAATAATTTTCTTTACTATTTTTTAAAGATAAATTAATATTTTTCAGCTCAGAATTTCTATGATAAATATCATTCATAATTTTATTATTATTCATTAAATTAATATTATAATTATCATATAAATTTAGATTATAATTCTTAGGAGAATTTTTATTAGAATCAATTTGAATTTTTTCAATTTTTGGTGAATTATATCTATTTAAACTTCTTATTTGTTTTCTATTATTTTGATTATGTTTATTTCTTTGAGTATTATAAATATTACTTGAAGAAGTATGAGAAGTTCCATTTAAATCATTTAATAAATTAGTTATTGATTCTTTATCAAAATCTTCCAAATTATTATTTTTTAATATTCTAAAACTGCTTTTATTCAATTGATTTGTTAAAGATGAATTATTTATTTCAGTATTTGAAAAATCATTTATATTTTCTCTAACTGTATCTGAAAATATTATTTTTAATTCTTTTGGAATTCTTTTTATTTCTTTTTCATCTTTTTTACCATAATTTTCTTGATAATATATTTCTGCTTTTTTTTCTCCGTTATTTTGTATTAAATTATTTAAATATAAATTACGAAAAGTTGGTTTGCAAAAGAATCTTAAATAATTTTTATAATAATTGACATATTTTTTAATATTGCTATAAATATCTTTTTTTCTATAATATCTCTTTAAAAATTCTTTTAAATAATCATATATTATGCTTTCTTTTAATATTGCAACCATATGACAATTTTTATTTGAAATTAAATTGGTTAATATAAAATTGTGATAATTTTGTTTTGACTTCATTCCATATTTGGAATATAAAGTATTTTTTATAAACTTTTGCTTATCCATATTTATTTTATTTATTCATTTACAAAAATATTTATTTTAAATTTTTTTAAATTAATTTTTATTACGAATTTTAATATTAACTGAAATATTCCTTTATTTACAATTGAATTGAAAAAAAAATTATTTGCAACAAACATCATATTTAGAGAGTCAAGTTTATGTATATTTATAATTATATAACTACAATAAATAAGAAAAACAAAATTTTATGATTATATATGTAATTCATAATAAATGATGGTATCAAAAATTTACGAACTCTCAATTATATCTTAAATATTCAATTTCATAATAAAAATTGATATTATTATTTATTAATTTTGAATAATGAAAACCTAATTCCTTCTCCAATTCTCCTTTTTATTGATTTTAAATTTAATGAAAAAAAAAGGATTCTAACAATTAAACCCAAATAAATTAATTTTTTTAAAATTTAAAATCTATTTATTATAATTCTATATAAATACTTTACCCTTTTTTTATTCAAGGTATTTTATTATTAATACTATATTTTCAATTAGTTTAAATCAAAAAAAAAAAATATTTATAATTATAAATTATTTATTGAAAGGACTTTTTATATTTTTTCTATTGGAAAAAAAATTACTGATGATAGAATTATAATTAGGACTAGAAATTTCATTAATATTTATTAAAGGATTATTATAAATAAAAAGTTGTTGGGATAATTCATTAATATCTTTTTGTTTTTTTATGAAAGAATAATTTTTTTTATTATGAAACATAGTCAAATTTTTAATATTTTTTAAATTAGAATTAAGCTCTCTTGCATAAAAAGATTTTTCTAAAAAAGGTTGATATAATTTTTTAACAATTTTTTCATCAATAGAATTACTTTTTTTTTTATTTATTTTAAAATCAGGTTGAGTTGTTTCAGTATCATTTTCACTTTGTTCTTCTTCTAAACTATTATTATAATTATTATTATTATTTATATTTCTAATACTTAATTTTTTCATAAATTTTGATAATCTTGTTTTTTGAGTATTCATAAAATTATTATATATAATATTTTTTTTCACTTGTTTTGATGATAAGGATTTAGTTGAAAAACTTTTTGGAGATAATATTTTTTCATTTACATTTATTTCTTCTTTTTTTTTGATTGTTAATTTTTTATTTTTTATATCTTTAATATAATCTGATATAATTTTTAGATTTTTTATTGTTTCATTCATTAAAGAAAAATTATAAAATATTTCATATTCTTTTCTTATTTTTTTTAATTGAAATTGATTATAAAATTCTTCATTTATTATGTTTTCTTCTTTATTTTTATAAAAAGGAGAAATTAAATTTTTATAAATTAAATCAATATCATATTTTTCTTTTAAATTTTCTTTACTTTGAAAAAAAGAAAATAACTGATTTAAATAGTCTAAAAAATTAGGTAGAATCAAATTATCGATTTTAAAATTATATTTTAAAATAATATCATAATTTTCAAAAGAATCTTCATTAATATCTTGATAAGTTTCAATAATAAATTTCCAAATACGTAAAATTTCTTTAAAAAAATTTTTATTTTCACGAATTAATTTATAACACTTATTATATAATTGAAAAGAAGAAATTTGAATTGGATTTTGTGATTCAAATCCTTCTCCTTTTTTTGGTTCTTCGGAAGTGAAAATTGAATTTATTTTATTTTTTCTTGTTATTATTTCTTTTTCTTCTGAATTTTTTATTAAATCTTTATTTTTATTTATAAAATTTTCAAATTTTGAATTATTATATATTAAATCTATAAAATTTTTATAATCTTTTATTATTATTTCATTTACTTTTTTTGTATAGTTTTCTTTTTTATTTTTATATGTTATTATTTTGTAATTATAATTCATTAATTCTTCTTTATAAAATTTTATTTTACTTATCATTTTTGAATTATATTCATATATTTCTTCTTGAGTAAATTTTATTTCATTGAATTTTTCTATTAAATCATTTAAATCCATTTTTGTATATGTCAAATAAGATAAATCTGCAGATTTAATTCTTTTTTTTCCTAAATCACTTTTTAATCTTTTCTTCAAATTAAAAGTATTTGTTGTTTCACTGAAATTTTCTTCACTTTTATTTTTTATTAATTTGTCTTTCTTAAATGGAAATTCATATATTTTGGAATTAAATATTATATTATCTTTATCATTTATAATAAAAATATCTCCTGTTAAATCTTTATAATCTTTACTTTCTATTAATTCATTATAATTAAATTCGTCTTTATAAATAAAATATTTTTGAATTAAATTTAAACATAAAACAGTTTTTATATAATTTTTTTCTTTTTCTATTTTTTCATTTTCTTGTTCATTTAATTTATTAATTAAATTTATTGTTTTTTCTTTATGCTCATTTAATTCAATGATATTTTTTTCTTTTGTAAGTATTAAATTATCTTTTATTTCATTGTTTTCATTTTCTCTTTTTATAATTTTTTCATCTAATTCTTTTACTTTTTTTTCATTTGAATTTATAATAGAACAAATTAAATGAATATCTTTTTCAATTTTTTGAATTAAATGAGAATAAGTTTTTTTCTTTTTAACTTGATTGTTTAAATGATCATCTAATATTTTTTTATGTTTTTTTAAAAGAGCTAATTTATTTCCTATAATAATTGTTTCTTCATGAATTTTTTGAATTTTATCTTTTTCATCTTCAAACATATATTCTATTGTTTTAGAATATTCATTTTCATTTTTTAATTTAAAATCTAATGCTTGTTTTTGTTGAATCATTTTCAAAAATATATTTTCAATTTCTTCATTTGAATAATTTAAATTTTCAAGTTCCTTAAAACAAATTTGTTCATTTGGTAAAATAATATTTTTACATTCTGTTAAATATTTATTTTTAAATTCTAATCTTTCTTTTTCTTCTTTTAATTTTTTAATATTTATATCTTCGTTTTTATTTATATTTAATAGTTCATTATAATTATTTTTCATTTTATAAAGTAATGAATTTAATTCCTCTGGTGTTAATAAATTATCTAAACTTCTTTTTCTATTTAATTTCTTTATCACAAACGAATTATAATTTCTTTCTAAAAAACCAGTGCTTGAAGATTGAGATAATTTATTTAAAGATTTTGATTTTGATATTTTAGGAAAATTAATATTTTTATTATTAGAATAAAATTTTTCTTCATTTCCTCTATCATTCATTTTTAATTTAAATTATAATTAAAAATCATTAAATTTCAAATCATTGAAGTAAAAGATAAATTATATTTTATTCACAATTATCATTAATTAAAGGAATAATTATTCTAATTATTTTAATTTTATTCTAAGCAAAATAAAATTGATATTCTTATCTCTGGGTCAAATAAATACAATGTATTAAAAATATAATTTTAATTTATTGTTTATATAAAAATTATTCAAATTGTTTTATTTTATTTTTTTTCAATTAATTTATTAAATAATAATTGTTTTATAAAAAATAAAATCAATTTTTTATTTATTTTAAACAAAATTTATCAGTTGATAATGAACAAAGAATAAAATATATTTATTTGATTATTCCATTTTTTAATGTTTTTAAAGTCTTATAAATCATTTATTTAATATATAATTTATATAATCTATTAAATAGATTTTTTCATTTATGTTAATTATTTCAATTATAAAATAACTATTATATATAATAAATGTTGGAAATATGATTTCAAAAAATATGAATTAGATTTCTAACATTTTTTCTTTTAATTCCGACTCATCGCCGAAAAAGAAAAAAAAAAAAAAAAATAAAAAATTAACAACTTAAATTTATAATACTTTAATTTTAATTTTCTTAATAAATGACGTATAACTCCTGTTGAAATTTAGTAAAACAATTTAAAAAACCCATACAAAAGCTTTACATTTTAAAATCTCAAAAATAAACCTGTGAAAAAGATAGATATAAACAACTAAAAATAATATACAGAATAATCACATTCAAAGAAATATATTCTTAAAAAAAAGAATATAAAATATTATTATATAACCGAAAATCTCTTTGAAAAAAATATAAAAAAAATGAGTGCAAAAGTTCCAATTCTCGCAGGTGATATTGGAGGAACAAACTCCCGTTTATGTCTCTTAAAAATAACATCAAATCCAGACGATCAACAAGAATTATTAGATAACAAATACCTTCTTTCATTCAACTTTAAAAATGTTCATGACTTATTAACTCAATACCTTGCTCCATTTAAAGGAACTCCAAATTATCCTCGTTTTGCAGTATTTGGAGTCCCAGGTCCAATAAAGAATAACACAGTTCTTCAATTTACAAATGTACAACATTGGAATTCAGTAAATGGAGAAGAATTAGCAAAAGCAATGGGAATAGAAAAAGTAGTTTTTCTAAATGACTTCGTTGCTAATGGATATGGTATTCAAACAAAGATGGTAAAAGGAGTAGATTATGTAGTTGTGAATGATAAACCAATAGATCCAAATGGACCAAAAGCTACTTTAGGACCAGGTACTGGATTAGGTGTTGGTTATCTTACAAAGAACGAAGGAGAAAAATATCATTTAGTATGTGGTGCTGAAGGTTCTCATATGGATTTCCCTGCAAGAAATGAATTACAATTCAAATACATGCAATTCCTTATGAAATATTATAATATTGATCATGTCTCTGCTGAAAGAGCTACTTGTGGACAAGCTATTATTCCCATTTATAAATTCCTTTCTGGACAAATTAAAGTGAGTCATGATGAACAATTATTCGACCAAGTTAAAGTCTTTCAAGGAACTACAAATTCTGATACTCAACTTCAAATTAATAATCAAATTGTTTCAAAAGGTTTAAAGAAAGAATGTAAATTATGTGAAAAAACACTTGAATTCTTTGTTGAATTATATGGACAAGCTGCTGGTAATGTTTGTTTAATGTATTTACCTTCTGGAGGATTATATCTTTTAGGAGGATTAAGTGTTGCTCTTCAAGATTTAGTTATTAAAAGTGATATTTGGAAAAAAGCCTTTACTGATAAAGGAAGATTAAGTGATGTTTTAAAAAATACTCCTGTTATTCTTATTAAAGTACATGATTTAGGTATGAGAGGTTCAACTGAATATTGCAGAAGATTAATTGAAGCTGCTGGTAAATAAATTATTATCATTTTTTTGGGCTTTTTTAATTTTTATTTCGGGTAATATTAAAAAAAAATTAAAAAAAAAATTAAAAAAAAATTTAAAAAAAAAACAATTAAATAACAAAAAAAAATAAAAAAAAAGAATGATTCTACCCATCTTGTAAATCAAGATTTTTTTTTCCTTTACAACACCCTCCTTTTTTTTTTTTTGAATTTACATTATCTTCAAGTTTAACACCAGGTTTTTGATTATTATTACCTTCAGTGACATTTTCATCATCATCCCCTGAAATTTTGAATTTTTCAGCTATTTTAGGGAATAATTCATTATTAAAGAGTTCTTGAATATGAAGACCATCCTTAGCACTAACTTCAGCAAAAATGAATCCATTATCTCTTGCAAAATTTTTTCCTTTTTCTTCAGACACAGATCTTTTATCAGCTAAATCAATTTTATTTCCAACCAAACAAAAAATAGCATCTTCTCTTCTTAAATCTTTTGTTTCATTAACCCAATGAGATGTATGAGTAAATGATTCTGTATTTGTTATGTCATATACAACTATTATCACATTTGCATCACGAATATACATTGGAATCAATGATTTGAATTTTTCTTGACCTGCTGTGTCATATAATAATAAACGAACGTTTGCTCCGTTTATCATCACATTCTTTGAATGGAAATCTAATCCTATTGTTGCTTGGTAGTTAGGCTCAAATTTATCCTGAGAAAAACGGTTTAGAATTGAACTTTTACCTACACTTTGATCTCCCAGGAATATTATTTTAAATTTTGGGCAATCGTCATTCATTTTTTTTTTTTTTTTGATTTTTTTTATTATTTTTGTTTTATTGTTTTTTTTTTAGAAAATTATAATATTTAAAATAAAAAGAAAATTTTTAAAAATATTAATTCTTCTAAAACTTTAAATTCTTGTTCATCTATGCCAATTTTATCTGATAAATTAAGAAATAATAAATCAAGAATGCCTAGTAATAATATTTTAAATGATTATAATCATTTTAGTTCTCTTATTGAAAAAACGATGAAAGAATATAAAGTAAATAATCCTATTCCATTTGATGATGATGAAGAGAAGAAAAATAGTTTACTTTCTTCTAAAAAATATGTATCAAGAGAAGAAGAACAATATATAAAGAAAATAACACATTTGAATAAATCTCAAGGAAATATTATTAATAATGAAAATGCTCATGAAGATAATTTATTTAAAATATCAATTAAAAAAAATGCTCGTTATTTAAGTCCAGTACATTCATTGGGAATTTTAAAATTAAATTATAAAATATATGATGATGTAACTAAATCAAATTTAAATAGACTAAAATTTAAATTTGATGAATCAATAAAAAATGTTGAGGCTTATCATATGAAATATAAAGTAAAAATGCCAAAAATAAGAATAACTTCAATTAATCCAAAAATTGAAGGTGAAATACCTATAGTAGTAAAAAAAAGAGAAAGTGTTATTAATAAAAAAAGTATAAATTTTATTTCTGATATTTCATTTCCAAATAAACAAAGATTTTTTTCTTATTATAGATATCCAAATATAAATTTTCCTGAATGTAGAGAGCAATTTACTTTAAATTTAAATGGCAATTATGCATTTTTAACAGGTGGAATGTGTACAGTAATGAAACAAATAAATGTTTGGGCATTAAATATTCAAACATTAGTTTGGACAAAATTAAAATTAAATAATATAACATCAAATAGATTTGGTCATACATGTGTAATTGATAGAGAAAGAAATAAATTAATTATATTTGGAGGAAGGACAAAAATTCTTCCATCAAATAATTCTAATAATTTTATTTGTACTAATAGTGGATTATATTGTGGATTAGATATATTTAATTTAAATACTGGTTTATGGATAAGTCCTTATTATCCAAATAGAAATAATCCTAAATTAAGAAGAAATCATATATGTGAATTAATAGGAAGTAATATGGTTATTCATGGAGGAATAACTGAAAATAATGAAATATTAAATGATTGTTATATGTTAAATATTAACTTAATTAATTATAATAATATTAGTAATAGAGATAAAGATTATTCTGATTATAATAATAAAGAGAATGATAAATGGAATAAATTAAGTGTAATTTCTTATTCAAAAAGTCCTTATTTATTTGGTCATTCTGCTACTTTAGTTTTACCAAGTGAAATAATAAATAATTCTAAATTTTCAATATATAAATTTCCAGAAAGTTCATTTGGATTTATTAAAAAAGATAAAAATAAAAATAAAGAAATTTCAATTAAAGGATGGTATATATTTGGAGGAAAAACTAAAAGTGATAGTAATTATGGAATATCTAATGAATTATATATATTAAAAGTTGGAATGAGACCTTGTGAATGGATTAAATGTGATAATACAATAGGAAATAAACCTTGTCCAAGATATTTTCATTCAATGAATTATTTTGAAAATGGTCATTTTATTATTATTCATGGAGGAAGAAATGATAGTAAAAGTGATACTTTCGCATTAAATGATACTTTTATATTAAATTTAGAAAATTTAAATTGGATTCAAGTTGAATTATTTTCTCAAAGAGAGAATTTTAAAATTTTTCCTAGATGTGGTCATTCCTCTTTTATTTATAGTAATAAATTAATTATTTGTGGTGGAATGAATAATAATAATTATTTAGGAAGTGCTTTATTAATTGTTAATTTAGATGGGACTTTTAATCCTTTTATTAAAACTTCTGATTTTTTTTTAAATTATATTAATTATAAGAAAAAAGAAATTAGTGAAGAAAAAGAAAAAAGCCCAGATTTATCATTACAAAATAATAATAATTCTAATAATCAAGATAATAATACAATTGACACTAATTTACCTTATCTAAAATAATAATTTTATATTAATATTTTTTTTTGTATATTATTTTTATTGTTTTTTTTTTTAAAATTTAAAAATATTTTTAAATTTATTTAAATTTTTTAAAATATGGAAGTTCTTATTATAACTTTTTTCTTTGCTGATATTATGGTTCTTATGCTTAATTTAAAATATGGTATTATAACCTCATTACTATTAATTTTTTGTATTTTTGGTTTACCTTTTTTAACTGCAATTGAAAAAGTATTTTCCCAAGGAAATTTAGAAAGAAATGAAATATTTTATCAATATTTTAAAGGAGATTATACTAAATTATATTCAAAACTTGATGATTTTAAAAAAATAAAAAAGCAATTTCATCTTCCAGAAATATATAAACCATTTGGAATTTTTTATGAAAATCCAAAACATAAAAACAATTCAAATAATAAATGTTTAATAGGAATAATAAAATATAAAAATAAAGAAACTGATGAAAAAGGTGAATTATTAATAAAAGAAATAGTAAAAGAAAATAATTATGATGATTCAGCATTTAAAGAATATATGCAGAAAAATGATTATAGAAGAACTTTTATTCAAAAAACAAATTGTGTAATTGGAATATATCAATTTTTATTAAGTACTTTAGTTCATTTAGTTTCATTTAATAAAATTTTTATTACTTTCACAAATATGAAATTTTTCAGTCATTTATTTCATAGAGATTTACCTGAAGAACATTTTGAAAAAGCAAGATCAAATTATAAAAAAGAAGTTGGTGTTTTAATTATTTATGGAAATAATTCAAATAGATATTTTATTCCTATTGATAAAGAAAAAAATTTTAAATTATAATATTAATTTTTATATTTTTTAAAAGTTAAAAATAAATATTTATTAAAATTATTTTTTTTCCTATTTTATAAACTTCAATATTATTTAAAAATAATATATTTTAACCTAAAATGTTTTTCATCATATAACAAAATTCTCCATAATTAATTTGTCCATCTTTATCTGAATCAATATCTTCTAAGCATTTATTAAATTCTTCTTCAGGAAAACCAGAAGAATCTTTAAATAAATTTCTAATTTCTTGAAAAGTAATTTGTCCATTTTTATCAATATCAAAATATTCAAAAGCAAATTTCATAAATTTTTCTTCTAAAAAGATTTTTTTATCAACAGCAGCTCTTAAAAATTCTTCATAGTCAATAGCATTAGAATGATCAGTATCAAGAAAATTATATTCTTTTTCTAAAAAGAATTCATCAATATTAACATTTTGTTCTTTAAATAAATCTTTTAATCCATTTATAAATTCACTTTTTGAAATAACACCATCATTATTATAATCTAATTTATAAAATAATGAAGAAGCTTCATTAACATAACTTAATTGAGGATAATTATGAACTAAATATGCAATTGTAGTTTGTTGAAGAACTAATTCAGGATTATAATTTTTAATATTATTTAATAAAATTTTTAATTTATCTGTTGATAATTTAGATAATTTTTCTTTTATTTTAAATTTCTTAAAAAAATCATGTTCTAAAGCATTTTTAACACTTAATCTTTCATCAGGGTTTTTAATTAATAATTTTTGAATTAAATCTTTGATTTCGTTGGAAACAACATTAAAAGGATACATTTTTAAATCATAATTAGCATTTTTAATATTAGTAAAAACTTCTAATTTATTACTTCCACCAAAAGGTAATTTCCCACTTAAAATAGAATATAAAATAACTCCAATAGACCAAGCATCACATTTTTCACTATAATTTCCATTTAAAACTTCAGGAGCAATATAAAATGGAGTTCCAGTAATTTCTTTTTCTTTATTATTACTATAAAATTTTGCAGTTCCAAAATCAATAATTTTAACATATATATTATTTGAATATTGTGAATTTTCAAGTAATATATTTTCTAATTTTAAATCTCTATGCATTAAATTTCTTTGATGTAAATAATTTACTGCACTTAAAATTTGGAAAATTATTATTCCTGTTGTTATTTCTGATTGACCTCCTTCATCTTTAATTTTAGAAAATAAATCTCCTCCATTACATAATTCTTGAACAATATAAAAATCAGATTCTGTATCATATAATTCAAATATTTTAATAATATTAGGATGATCTAATTCTTTTAAAATTTCAGCTTCTTTTTTTAAATCATCATTTTTTAAAAAATTACTTTTTGGAATAATTTTAATAGCTACTAATTCATTTGTTAATTTATGTTTTGCTTTAATTACAGAACCAAAAGTTCCTTCTCCTAATTTATCTTTCTCATTATCTGAAAATTCATATTTTTCAAATATATTTGTATTTCCTTCTCCAATTAATATTGCTTTATCTATTGATACTGGAATAATTGAACCTGGTTTTATTAAAGGTAAATTTTTTTTTGATGCTAATACTGCTCCTCTTCTTAATGTTGTATCTGATGATCTTTTTATTATTTTCTCTTCTTCTTCAATATCTTTTCCTATTTTTATTATATTTTTAATTTCTGGTTTTTCTGCTTTTTTACTTTTTTTTTTTTCATTTTCATCCTCTATATTAGTATTGTTTGAATTTTCACAACCTAATATTTTCAAATTTCCCATTTTTAAATTTTAATTTTTTTAAAAGTAAATTTGTTTTGTAGTTTTAAGGTGAATACGATATTTTTTTAAAATTTTCATTGATTATTTGTGTTAGGCTCAATAATTGAATAACTTTTAGAAATATTTCTAGTGATTTAATTGTATTTAAAAACATAATATTAAAAATGATTTTGAACTTAATGATTTTGAACTTAATGATTTTTTTTTTATAAATTAATTCATAAATATTTGAAAATGGAAAGGATTAAGAATAAAATGGAAGAGATAAAAATAAAAGATTTAAAGAAAATTTTTCAAAATAGAGGATTTAGAATTATAAATCATTTATCAACTGGTGGTCAAGGAAATATTTATCTTGCAAAAAATAACAATAAAGAATTTGCAATTAAAGTTCAATTTTGTGATACCGATGATAATATTAGAAATACAATGATAAAAAATGAATGTTTTATAACTAAATCATTGCCTGGAAAATATTTTGTTTATGTTTATGCAATTTATAATGATAAAATAACGAATCGAAAAATAAATGTGTATTCAATTGTAATGGAAAATTCATTATATAAAGATTTAAATTATTTTTTAAAATATTTATTGAATGGTAATTTAATAAAAACAATTAATTATACTCAAAATTTTCCTTGGTTATATTA
>JAEEGI010013325.1_pt1 | contig 17461 bp, 12 predicted proteins | sample 8958751 | NCBI WGS metagenome assembly JAEEGI01 (sample SAMN16246545, study PRJNA631951) | gut metagenome | biome: gut microbiome; feature: rumen; material: KS-attached | host: Bos | place: Iran: Karaj | collected 2018-10
GTCATGACGTACCCGCCGGAGAGCGCCTCCTTCGGGGAGGAGCACAGCGAGTAGGAGCGCGTGACGAAGCTGCCGTCCAGCGGGAGCTTGAGCGAAATGTACTGTCCGGCGCGGAAGTAGGGGAGCGGCGCGCCGTCGGGACGCTTGAGGACAAAGGTCTTGGCCTGGGCCTCGCCGCGGTCGATGATGCGGTCGATGACCAGCTCGAGGAAGTCCGGATGCAGGGCCTTCGCGTTCTCATTGATCGGGAACACGCCGCTGATCTCATTGGCGGGAGCGGCCTGGATGGCCTTCTCGCGGACCTTCTTCATGTTCTTGAATTTGAGCATGTCGAACTTGCCGATCAGTCCGACTTTCACTTTCAGATCAGGCATTACTTCTTCCCTCCTTCGCTCCAGGCTTTGAGGTCTCTTAAGGCGCTGCCTGCGATCAGCTGGCCGCAGACGATGGTGGCGGAGTAGCCGTCGCTTCTCGGACCGGCCGCGCCGATCGGGCGCAGGCCTTTGATCGGATAATCGCTGCCGATCATCTGCATGCGCGCCATCATGCCGTCCCAGTCGCGGGCCTCATAGCCGTAGACCGAGCCCTCGGGAACGCCGAGGTAACGGGCAAAGGTCCAGGGAGAGGCCACCTCCATCTCCTCGATGTGTCCTTCCAGGTCGATGCCGGTCTTCTCTTTGAGACTTCTGAGCATCTTCTTGGCGCCCTCGTTCTTGAAGCGGAAGTAGTCCTCCTGCTTGAGCTCGCCCCACTCCTCGGGCGCGCCGAAGGTCGTGAAGGAGCAGACGCAGGTCCCCGGGGGTGAGAACTCGGGCAGAACGATGTTGTAGCACAGGAAGATCGAGTAATCGTTGGTCTTCATGCCGCCCCGGATGCGTTTGTACTCCACGACGGAGTTGGCTGTGCTGGGCAGGAAATAACTGTAATCGGTGATGCCGAGCTCCTCGGGAGTGGCGTCGCAGCAGAAGTAGGCGGTAAACATGCGGCCGCCCATGATGCGTCCGCGCGCGGCGGAGAGCTTCTTTTCCCGTTCGGGGATCAGCTCCTGCGGCACCATCTTGCCATAGATGATGTCCGGATTGATGTTGGCCAGCGCGTAATCGCATTCAATGTCGCCGAGGTTCGTGCGAACGCCGCAGAGCTTGTCCCCATTGAAGAGGAATTCCTCGGCACGGCAGTTGAACCAGACGTCGCCGCCGAGCTCGCGGAAGCGTTCGATCATCGCGGTGGAATACTGATGAGAGGTGTGTTCGGGAATGTAGGCGCTGCGCTGCACATACTTGTGCACCATCGCGGCGTAATGGATGAAAGCCAGATGCTCCATGTCAACGCCGAGATAGCTCCAGTAGGTCGAGAGGATGTCCTGGCATTTTTTCGGCAGCTTGAGCGCGTCGAAAACCTTCTGCGTGCTGTACGCGCCGCAGCGCAGCATATCGGGATACTCCGTCTGCAGCACCTTCGAGTCCGGATTGCCCTTCGAGGCCGTGATGTAGGCGATGCCGTCGAGCACCTCCTGGAACAGGTCGAAGAGCTTGGTCATCTTCTCGCGCGAGCCGGGCACGTACTCCTCCATCTTGTCGATGAAATTGTCGATCCCGGCGGGCATGGTCACGTCCATGGGGCTGCCGTCGGAATACTTGGAGATCACACGGAAGCAGTCCTTGCACTCATGCCAGTTCAGCTTGACACCGTAGGAATCGAGGATCCTGCGGGTGTCGCCGGGATTGTCCGGCGGGCCGAAGTCGCAGAGCTCATGCAGAGAGGGCTCGATCTCAAAGCGGCCGCGAACGAAGCTTGTGGCCGCGCCGCCGGGGAGATTGTGCTTTTCGATCAAAAGCGTCTTTTTCCCGGCCAGCTGGCACTGCAGCGCCGCGGACATGCCGGCGTTGCCTGCGCCCACGACCACGATGTCATATTTGGGCATATGTACATTCCTCCTTTGCTTTTTTCATTTTTGGCATACAGGGCGGGCCGCGGGAGCAGCCCGCCCGCTTGCGTTACTTCTTGCTGCGCGCGGCGAGCATCGCCTTGTAGGCCGCGATCGCGTTCTGCAGATCCTCGGTCCCGCAGCAGTAGGTGGACTGGGCCTGCTCGAAGAGCCGGCCGGCGTAGAGCCCGCCCTCGTCCGTGAGGTTGACGCCCTTCTTGGCAAAACGTACCGCGGCCGCGGGGCTGCGCGCGATGGTCTTGGCCATCTTCGTGACCCGAGCCTCGAGCTCCTCGAGCGGGACGACCGCCTCGACGAGGCCGATGCGCAGCGCCTCCTCGGCGCCGATCTCCTCGCCGGTGAGGATCAGGCGCTTGGCCTGGCCCATGCCGACGAGCCGCGTCAGCCGCGAGGTGCCGCCCATGTCCGGCGAGAGGCCGAGCTGGACCTCCGGCAGGGAGAAGCGCGCGTCCGCGGACGCGACGCGGATATCCGCGCCGAGGATGAACTCCAGCCCCGAGCCGGTGCACAGGCCCTGCACCGCGGCGATGACGGGATAGTTCTGCTCCTGCCAGAAGCCGTAGATCCTCTGCAGCCAGGGCAGCTTTTCGAGCACGTAGTCCGAGCTCACGCCCTGGAGATAGTTGAGGTCGATGCCCGCGGAGAAACACTTGCCGTTGGCCTTGATGACGAGGCAGCGGATGCCCTCGGTCTTCGCGATGACGTCCTCGACCTCGCCGAGCTCCACATAAAAGCCCGCCTCAAAGATGTTGTAGGGCGGCCGGTTGAGCGTCAGCACGCCGACGCCCTTTTCCAGCGAGAACAGGAAATACTTTCCTTCAAACATAACGTTTCCTCCGAATTAGATGATGGCTCGGATCAGGGCGCGCTTACAGTCCGTATTTCTCCTTGTACATGGCGCTGAGGGCCTTGCGGTCGGCCTTGCCGGCGGCCGTGCGCGGCAGCTCGGAGATGAACTCGTAGCCGATGGGGATCTTGTAGGGCGCGAGGGACTGGCGCAGATACTGCTCGGCCTCCTCGGCCGTCATCGTCTCGCCCTCCTTGAGCACGATGTAGAGCACCGGGGCCTCGCCCTTCCTCGGGTGCGTGATGCCGACGGCGCAGGCCTCCTTGACCTTCGGGTTGGCGAACATCGCCTCGTCGATCTCACGCGGGAAGACGTTGAAGCCGTTGACGATGATCATGTCCTTCTTGCGGTCCTTGATGAAGATGAAGCCGTCCTCGTCCATCAGCACGACGTCCGCGGTGTAGAGCCAGCCGTCGCGGATCGTGGCCGCGGTGGCCTCGGGATTCTCCCAGTACTTCTCCATGACCTGCGGGCCGCGGCAGATCAGCTCGCCCGTCTGGCCCAGCGGCACGGGCGTCTTGCCGTCGACCGCGTCGACCACGACGAGATCCGTGTCCGGCACGGCCACGCCGACGGAGCCGGGCTTGCGGACGTGCATCGGGTTGATCGTCAGGATGTTCGAGGTCTCGGACATGCCGTAGCCCTCGACGATCGTCGCGCCGGTCTTCGCCTCGAGCTGCTCCATGACGGCGACCGGGCAGGGCGCCGAGCCGCAGAACACGCCCTTGAGCGAGGTGATGTCCGCCTCGCCGGCCTGGACCTGCGGGGTGTTGAGCAGGCCGATGAGCATCGCCGGGACGGCCGCAAAGATGTTCGGCTTGTTCTTGACGATCTCGGCAAGCAGCGCGTCGGGCGACGGCTTCGGGACGACGACGATGCTGCCGCCGTTGGTCATCGTGATGCCGACGTTGGCGTTGAAGCCGTAGACGTGGTTGAGCGGGATCGCCGCGAGCGTGACGATCTCGTCCTTGCCGACGATCGTGTAGCTGCGCGTCGTCCACAGCGCGGTGCGGTAGCCCATCGTGTAGACCATCCGGTTGGTCAGCACGCAGCCCTTGGGGATGCCGGTCGTGCCGCCGGTGTACTGCAGACGGATCGGGTCGTCCATCGAGATCTCGATGTCGGGCTCGGTGTTCGGATGGGTGCCGACGAGGGCGTTGAAGTCGTACAGGCCCTCGACCTGCGGCAGCTCCACGGCCCCGGAGGGCAGCTGGAAGGCGATGACGCGCTTGACCGCGCAGTCCGGGTTCTGCAGCATCGCGATCGCCTTGGGGGCGAAGGCCGCCATGACCACGACCGTCTCCGCGCCGCTGTCGTTGAACTGGCCCGTCAGCTCCGGCACCGTGTAGAGCGGGTTGGCCGGGACCTCGATCGCGCCGATCTTCCACACGGCGTGCATCGCCAACAGGTACTGCGGCACGTTCGGCGACATGATGGCCACGCGGTCGCCCTTCTTCACGCCGAGGTCGAGGAAGGCGTTGGCCAGCCTGCGCGCCACGTCGTTGCAGTAGGCGTAGGGAAGCACGAGATCGCCCAGTATCGCGTAGGGCTTCATCGGGTTCTTCTCGGCCCAGTGATTGAACCACCACTTGCAGGGCTTGTCCTCGTACTCGATCTTCTCGGGGATCTCCGCGTCGTACTGCGCGCGCGCCAGAGCCGCGTTTTTCCTGGCGACCTCGTCCAGTACTTTCAGGTACTCCTTGTCTTGCATGTTTGTTCCTCCTTGTCGATATGGTTTTTCATTTTTGTTGTCCGTTCTTATTTTTATCTGTCCTGCTCGTCGAGACAGTTGAGGTACTCGCTGACGCTGCGCTGCAGCCGCCGGAAGGCGCCCTCGGCGTCCCCGGCGCGGATCAGCTCGAGATAGCGCTTGGCGAGGTGGACGTTCGCCTCCGCGCCGAAGAGCGCGATCGAGCGCAGCCAGAACTCCATGATGATGGGGCGGAACTCGTTGAGCAGCAGCGGGAAGAACTCGTTGCGGCTGCGCACGCAGATGCCGCGGTGATAGCGGAACAGCAGCTCCGCGAGCGCGGCGTCGTTCTTCTCCCCGCCCGCAAGCAGCTCGTCCGCCCGGGCGAGCAGCCCCTCGAGATACGCGATGTCCTCGTCCGTGTGCTTCTCCGCGAGGCGGCGGAGCGCGGAGCCCTCGATGGCGATGCGCGCCTCCATGAAGCTGTGGGTCTGCTTTTTCGTCATGTTGCCGCCGTTGTGCCGGATCAGGGCGTTGAGCGTCTCCATCGTGCCGGTCTCCTCGTAATTGGCGACGACGGCGCCGCGGCGCGGCGTGATCTCCAGAAAGCCCTTCTGTTCGAGCTCCGCCAGCCCCGCGTGGATCACGGTCTTGCTGATCTTCGTCTCCTCCTGCAGCTGCCGCTCGGAGGGAAGACTGTCGCCGACCTTGAGCTTGCCCGAGAGGATCTGCTCCTCCATGCGGCGGACAAACAGCTCCTTGAGCGTGGGGACTTCGATGACGCCGATCTGCATGTTCTTCTATGGTCCGACCAAAAGGACGGACGCTCTCCCTTTTTCGAGTGTTTATACATATTATGGAAATCTGTCGTGAAACCCGCGCAGCTTCGTTTTGAGTATATACCAACTTGTACAAAAGCGCAAGGTTTTTTCGCAAGTTTTTTCATTTCTTTCGTCAAAACCCACAAAAATACATCTTGCATTGACAGGGGCCGCATGCTATAATGTTTGTGCTGGTCGGCCCAGATTTCCGTGGCCGTCCGGCCGTAACGGAACAGGCAGATACTTTCAGATAGATCGCCCCTGCGCGCGCGGGGGCGGGACGGAAAGGAGACTCTATGGCAAAAACGATCCGAAAAATGGCGGTCGTCGGCGCCGGCACGATGGGCGCCGCCATCGCCGCCTGCGGGGCGCGCGCCGGCCTCGACGTGATCCTGATGGTCCGCGGCAAGGGCGAGGAGAGCGGCCGCGAGCGCGCCGCGAAGGCCGTCGCCGCGATCCTCAAGAGCGGCGAGATGAAGGGCTCGGACGAGGAGCGGATCCGCGCCTCCCTCTTCTGCGCGGACATGCAGACGGACGCGGAGCTGCTCGCGGACTGCGACCTCGTCATCGAGGCGGTGGCGGAAAACCTCGCCGTCAAGCAGAGCACGGCGGCCTTCCTCTTTGAGCACGCGGGCGAAGAGACGATCGTCGGCACCAACACCTCGAACATCTCGATCGACTCGATCGCCGAGGGCCTCGACGAGAGCAAACAGCGCCGCTTCCTCGGCATCCACTTCTTCAACCCCGTGCGCTATATGGACCTCGTCGAGCTCATCGCCCACGAGAAGACCGACGAGGACGTGCTGCGCCGCGTCGGGACGCTGATCTGCGACCGCTTCGGCAAAACGCCGATCCGCTGCAAGGACGCGCCGGGCTTCATCGCCAACCGCATCGGCTCAATGGCGCTGACCTCGATCATGAACGCGACGGTCGACGGCGGCTACGGCTTTGCCGAGGCCGACGCGCTGACGGGCGATCTGATCTTCCGGCCCAAGCAGGGCGCCTTCAAGCTGCTCGACCTCGTGGGGCTGGATATCAGCGTCCACACGGTGGACTACATGGCCTCGGCGGAGATCCCCGACTACGAAAAGCCCTTCCGCAACCGCCCCGCCGTGCTCTATGACATCGCCTCGCGCGGCTATCTCGGCAACAAGAGCGGCGCGGGCTTCTACTGCAAGAAGAAAGGGCCCAAGGGGACCGAGCGCTTCGTCTGGGACTGGAAGAACTGCGAATACGTCCCGCTGCAGCGCCCGGCGCCCGCCTCGCTCGCGGAGCTGCGCGACAGGCGCGAGCGGCTGCGCGCGCTGCTCGCCGGCGACTATCCCGAGACGGCCTTCCTGCGCCGCGTCGTGCTCGAGCCGCTGTGGCTCGCGATGACGGCGGCGGACGACATCAGCTACGATTTCCGCGACATCGACGCGGCCATGCGCGGCGGCTACAACTGGGTCAAGGGCCCCTTCGAGCTCTGCGACCTGCTCGGCGCGGCGGACGTGCTCGCGCTGATGGACAAGCAGGGGCTCGTCCCGCCCGCCTGGGCGAAGGAGAAGATCGCGCGGGACGGCGCCTTCTACGCCGGTCAGGCCGCACGCGCGGCGGCTTACCTGCAGCTTTCCGACCACAAAGGCGTGATCCTTGAAAACAAGGACGCGGCGCTCTGCGATCTCGGCGACGGCGTGGCGCTCTTCACGCTGCGCACGAAGGCCAACACCTACACGATCCCGGCCGCGCAGCTGATGCTCGAGGCCGCGGAGGAGGTCGAGCGCAGCGAGGCCTTCCGCGCCATGGTCGTCTGCAACCCGGGCCCGAACCTCGGCGCCGGCGCGAACCTCTACGAGGTCGCCGCGGCGATCGAATCGGGGCAGTTCGCCCTGCTCGAGAGCGGCGTCGAGGCCTTCCAGAAGGCGAACCTGCGGCTGAAATATCTCAAAAAGCCCGTCGTCGTCGCGGCGAAGGGGCAGGCGCTCGGCGGCAGCGCGGAGCTGATGCTCCACGCCGGCTGCGTCGTCGCGCACCAGGAGCTCTATGCCGGTCTCGTGGAGATGGGCGTCGGTCTCGTCCCCTCGGGCGGCGGCTGCGCCGAGCTGCTCTGGCGCGCCACGCAGGGCCTGCAGTACGGCCAGATGGCCCGCATCCTCGCCGAGATCGACGCGCTCGTGCTGCCGATCGCGCAGGCGAAGTACAGCATGAGCGCCGAGGAGGCGCAGAAGGCGCAGTATCTCCGCCGGGGCGACCTCATCGTCGCGAAGGCGGACGCGCTGCTCGGGCAGGCGAAGGCCACGGCGATCCGTCTTGCCGAGGCGGGCTGGCGCGCGCCGGTCAAGACCACGGTCACCGCCGCGGGCGAGAGCGGCTACACGCACCTCATGGCCACGGTGAACGTCATGCTCTCGGGCCGGATGATGACGCCCTACGACGCCGTCATCGTCGAAAAGCTCGCGCGCATCTTCTCCGGCGGCGACGCGCTCGCCGGCGAGCAGATCTGCGAGGAGGACGTGCTCTTTGAGGAGCGCAAAGCCTTCATGGAGCTGTGTCATAACGACAAGACGCTCGAGCGCATCAAGGGCATGGTCGCGACGGGCAAGCCCGTGCGCAACTGAAAAGGAGGGCCTGACATGGAAAGAAAGAACGCCGTCATCGTCGCCTTCGGGCGCAGCGGCATCGCCAAGGCGATCAAGGGCAGCCTGCGCTACACCGGCTGCGCGGACTTCGGCACGCAGGTCCTCCGCGGCATCCTCGCGCGCAATCCCGGCTTCGACCCCGCGCTGGCGGAGGATCTGATCTGCGGCTGCGCGATCCCGGAGGCCGAGCAGGGCCTGAACATCGGCCGCCTGCTGGCCGACAGCTCCGGCTTCCCGCTCACGACCGCCGGGCAGACCGTCAACCGCTTCTGCTCCTCGGGCCTGCAGTCGATCGCAAGCGCCGCGAACGCCATCATGGCCGGCCAGGCGCAGTGCATCGTCGCCGGCGGGCTTGAGAATATGAGCAAGGTGCAGATGCACCGCGTCGCCATCATCCCCGACAGCGCGAGCTTCGCCGTCTACCCCGACAACTTCGACACGATGGGCATCACCGCCGAGAACGTGGCGGCAAAATACGGCATCTCGCGCGAGCGGCAGGATGCCTTCGCCTGCGAGAGCCACCGCAAGGCCGCCGAGGCGATCCGCGCGGGCAAGTTCACCGACGAGATCATCCCCGTGCTGGCCAAGCGCCCGGTCAAAAAGCCCGACGGCACGCCGGGCTGGGAGCACTTCACCTTCGACACGGACGAGTGCGTCCGCCCCGACACGACGCCGGAGGGCCTCGCCAGGCTCAAGCCCCTCTTCCGCATGGGCGGCACCGTGACGGCCGGCAACTCCTCGCAGATGAACGACGCCGCGGCCTTCGTCGTGCTGATGGAGGAGGAGTTCGCCCGCGCGCAGGGCCTCAGGCCGATCGCGCGCTTCGTCAGCTTCGCCGTGCGCGGCGTGCACCCGGCCTACATGGGCCTCGGCCCGATCGAGGCCATCCCCCGCGCGCTCGACATCGCGGGCATGAAGCTGGACGATATCGAGCTCATCGAGCTCAACGAGGCCTTCGCCTCGCAGTCGCTGGCCTGCATCGACGAGCTGGGGCTCAACGAGGAGATCGTCAACGTCAACGGCGGCGGCATCGCCTTCGGCCACCCGCTCGGCTGCACGGGCGCGTATCTGACGATCAAGCTGCTCGGCGAGCTCAAGCGCCGGGGCCGGACGCGCGGTCTGGTGTCGATGTGCATCGGCGGCGGCATGGGCGCGGCGGGCATCTTTGAAATGATCGAATAAGGAGGAGCGAGAGATGAAAACCAGGATCACCGAGCTGTTCGGCATCGAGCAGCCCATCATCTGCGGCGGCATGCTCTGGGTCACGGACGCAAAGCTCTGCGCCGCGATCTCCGAGGCCGGCGGCCTCGGCTGCATCACCGCCGACCAGTACACCAGCGGCGACGCCCTGCGCGAGGCCATCCGCGAGGTCAAGGCCCTGACGGACAAGCCCTTCGGTGTGAACATCACGCTGATGAAAAGCTTTCGCATCACCGAGGAGACCTTCATGGACTTCTTCCGTGTCTGCGCGGAGGAGAAGGTCGCCAACATCGAGGTCTCGGGCCTCTTCGCCACGGACTTCATCCCGATGCTGCACGCCGCGGGCGTGAAGATCACACACAAGGTCGGCGCGGTGCGCCACGCCATGAAGATCGAGCGGCTCGGCTACGACGCGGTCATCGTCGCGGGCGTCGAGGAGGGCGGCCATCCGCTGTCCGACAACGTCGCGACCTCGGTGCTGCTGCCCAAGGTGGCCGAGAGCGTGAAGATCCCCGTGCTCGCGACCGGCGGCATGGTCGACGGCAAGTCCCTCGCCGCGGCGCTCTGCCTCGGCGCGGACGGCATCATGATGGCCACGCGCTTCCTCGCCTCCGAGGAGTGCTGGGTGCACGAGAACATCAAGAACTGGATCGTGCAGCTCAACGAGACCGACACCGACCTGTTCTGCCATACGACGCTGCAGGCGCGCGGCGTGAAGAACAGCGTGCTGAAAAAGGTCAACGAGCTCGAGGCGGCCGGAGCCGAACCGTCCGAGATCGTGCGCGCGGTCTCGGGCAAGAAGCTGCTCCAGGCCCTGCGCGAGGGCGATACGGAGGGCGCCGCCTTCCTCTTCGGCCAGAGCATCGGCCGTATCCACGAGATCAAGTCCTGCAAGGCGATCATCGACGACACCGTGGCCGTGGCCGAGGAGACGCTGCGCGCCAGGGCCGCGATGCTGTAAGGGGGCCGCCATGGACGAAAAAGTGCGCACGCCTCTCTACCGTGCGGAAAACGGCGTGGCCTTCCTGACGCTCAACCGCCCGGAGACGCTCAACTCCTTCACGACCGAGTTCGTCCACGAGATCAACGACGCGATCCGCCGCGCCGAGGAGGACGACGCCGTGCGCGCCCTGCTCCTCACCGGCGAGGGCCGCGGCTTCACCTCCGGCGGAAACCTCTCCGAGCTCGCCGCGATGAACCTCGACCGCAAGCGCGCGATCTACGACGTGGACTCCACGGCCGACATGGTGCGCCTGCTCTACAACGTCAAAAAGCCTGTGATCGCCGCGGTCAACGGCCCCGCCTTCGGCGCGGGCATCGCGCTGGCGATGGCCTGCGACATCCTCATCGCCTCGGAGCGCGCGCAGTTCGGCTTCTCCTTCACCGGACTCGGCTTCTGCCCGGACAGCGGCACCTGCTGGTTCCTCACGCAGCGCGTGGGCTACAACAAGGCCTGCGAGATCCTCTTCTCGGCCAAGACGCTCGGCGCGGAGGAGCTGCTCGCGCTGGGCCTCGTCAACGCCGTCGTGCCGCACGACGAGCTGCTCCCGACCGCCGAAAAGACCGCGCTGCGGATCGCGAATGGCCCGGCGCTGGCGCTGATGCTGCAAAAGCGCGTGCTGCGCAACGCCGTGTCGACGAGCTTCGAGCAGAACCGCGACTACGAGGCGATCAGCCAGATCTTCGCCTCGCAGACCGACGACTGCCGCGAGGGCCTGAGCGCCGCGCTCGAGCGCCGCAGACCCGAGTTCAAGGGACAATGACGCGAAAAGCCCGGGGCCGAAGCGGCCCCGGGCGCCGGAGGATACGATATTGAACTGGAAAGCAGACTACGAGTCGAAATTCAAAAGCGCCGAGGAGGCGGTCGCCGTCGTCAGGGACGGCGATCAGGTGGTCTACGGCGAGTTCGCCATGGCCTCGATGACGCTCGACGCGGCCTTCGCCGCGCGCGTGCCGCAGCTGCACGGGATCATCCTGCGCTCCACCACCTGCCTCTTCCCGCCCAAGGCCGTGCTGGCCGACCCGGCGCTCGAGCACGTGATGTACAACGACTGGCACTTCTCCCCCGCCAGCCGCAAGCTCTGCGACGCGGGACTGTGCCGCTACGTGCCGATGAACTACCACGCCGGACCCGAGACGATCCGCCGCGGCCTCGTCGGAGAGATCGACGTCGCGATGCTGATGGTCTCGCCGCCCGACGAGCAGGGCTACGTCAGTCTCGGCACCTCCTCGTCGATCACGCCGACCTACATCCGCAGCGCGCGGCACGTGATCGCCGAGGTCAACGAGAGCGTCCCGCGCACCTTCTGCGACGAGGCCAGCCGCGTGCACGTCTCGCAGATCGACTGCTTCGTACAGGGCCAGAACCGCCCGCTCCTCGAGGCGCCGACCCCGCCGCCGACCGCCGTGGACGAGAAGATCGCCGAGCTGGTCGTGAGCCTCGTGGACAACGGCGCGTGCATCCAGCTCGGCATCGGCGCGATGCCCAACGCCGTCGGCGAGCTGATCGCGAGCTCCGGGCTGCGCGACCTCGGCGTGCACACGGAGATGCTCTGCGACGCCTACGTCGCGATGGCCGAGGCGGGCTGCATCACCGGCCGCCGCAAGGCCACCGACCCGGGGAAGATCGTCTACACCTTCGCGATGGGAACGAAAAAGCTCTACGACTTCCTCGACGGCAACCCCGACTGCCTGCTCGCGCCGGTGGACTACACCAACGATCCCTACATCATCGCGCGCAACGACAACATGGTCTGCCTCAACAACGCCATCGAGGTCGACCTCTACGGCCAGGTCGCCTCGGAGAGCTCCGGCACCCGCCAGATCTCCGGCACCGGCGGGCAGCTCGACTTCATCCAGGCCGCCGCGCGCTCGAAGGGCGGCAAGGGTCTGATCTGCCTGTCCTCGACCTACACCGAGCGGGACGGGACCGTGCGCTCGCGCATCCTGCCGCACCTCGGTCCCTGCCAGATCGTGACCGTGCCGCGCAGCTACAACCAGTTCGTCATCACCGAGTACGGCATCGCGGACCTGCGCGCGAAAACGACCTGGGAGCGGGCGGAGGCGCTGATCTCCGTCGCCCACCCGGACTTCCGCGAGAGCCTGATCCGCGAGGCTGAGGCGCAGGGCCTGCGCATCCGACACGTCAGAGAGTGAGGAGAAGAACATGGAAAGAAAGCTGAACACCCGCATCACCGAAATGCTCGGCATCGAGCGGCCGATCCTCTCCGGCGCGATGCAGTGGCTCGCGAAGGCCGAGCTCGTCGCCGCCGTGTCGAACGCGGGCGGTCTGGGCGTGATGTCCTCGGCCACCTTCCCCGACGCCGAGTCGCTGCGCGCCGAGATCCGCAAATGCCGCACGCTGACCGACAAGCCCTTCGCCGTGAACCTGACGCTGATGCCCTCGCTGGCCCCGCCGGACTACCCGTCCTACGTCCGCGTCTGCGCCGAGGAGGGCGTCCGCATCATGGAGACCTCCGGCCGCGCGCCCGAGGCCTTCATGCCGGCCTTCAAGGCGGCGGGCATGACGGTCATCCACAAGTGCACGATCGTCAAGCACGCGCTCAAGGCGCAGGCCATCGGCTGCGACGCGGTCATCATGGACGGCACGGAGGCCGCCGGCCACGTCGGTGAGAACGACGTCGGCTCGATGGTGCTCTGGCCCGCGGCCGTGGACGCGCTGGATATCCCGGTCATCGCCTGCGGCGGCGTGGGCGACGGACGCGGTCTCGCCGCGGCGCTGATGCTCGGCTGCGAGGGCGCGACGGTCGGTACGCGCTTCTTCCTCTCGGAGGAGGCCCCCGCGCTGCGCGCCGGAAAGGAGGCCGTGGCCCGGTACGCCGACGAGATGAGCACAACGCTCGTGCTGCGGCGCTTCACGAACACGACCCGCGTGCTCAACAACGGCCTCGCCGTCAAAGTCGCGGAGCTCGAGCGCGCGGGCGCGCCCTTCGAGCAGATCGCGCCGCTGGCCTCCGGGCGGCGGCTGAAGGCCGCCTTCGAGACCGGCAATCTCGACGACGGCGTGCTGACCATCGGACAGGTCACGGGCATCCTGCACGATATCCTGCCGGTGGCCGAGATCATGGACCGCATGATGGAGCAGTGCTTCGCCTGCCTCGACCGCTACCGCGGATAAACACCGAAACGAAAAGGCCCCCGGCCGCAAAAGCGGCCGGGGGCCTTTATTTTTTCTTGTTTGCCGCGGATCAGCCCATCGTCACGACGACCTGCACGGACGCGCCCTCCGGCTGCACCGGGAGCACCTGTCCCTCGATCGGCACGCCGTCCGCCGTGATCGCGCGCACGCCCTTTTCCACGCCCGAGGGATTCTCCACGCGGATCTCGTAGACCGCGCCGCGGTAGCGCCGCGTGAGCGTGAAGCCCTTGCAGGAGGCGGGGACGCAGGGGTCGATCATGAGACCGTCGAGCGTCGGCTTCACGCCGAGGATGGCCTGCGACACGCTCAGGAAGGTCCAGGCGGCCGTGCCCGTCAGCCAGCTGTTCTTCGCCTCGCCGAAGCTCGGCGCGTCACAGCCCGCGATCATCTGGCTGTACACGTAGGGCTCGGTGCGGTGGATCTCGCTGATGTCCTCGATGTAGGCCGGCGCGGTGCGGCGGTAGACCTCAAAGGCCCGCTCCCCGCGGCCGAGCTCCGCCTCTGCGCAGACGATCCAGGGGTTGTTGTGGCAGAAGATGCCCGCGTTCTCCTTGTAGCCGGGGGGATAGCTCGAGATCTCGCCGAGCTCGAGATGATAGCGGGTGTAGGCGGGCTGCAGCAGCACGATGCCGTACTTCGTGTCCAGCCGCTCGCGCACGCTCTCCATCGCCCGCAGCGCCTCGCCCGTCTCCTTGCCGATGCCGGCCATGACGCACATGCCCTGCGGCTCGATGAAGATCTGGCCCTCCTCGCATTCCTTTCCGCCGACGACCTTCCCGAAGGCGTCGTAGGCGCGGCGGAACCACGCGCCGTCCCAGCCCGCGCCGAGCACGGCCTTCTCCACGGCGGCGATCGCCTCGTCGCCCGCGGCGGCCTCGGCCCCGAGCCCGAGGCGGCGGCAGATCGCCGTCCAGGCGCGGCCGTATTTGACGAACATGCCCGCGATGAACACGCTCTCGGCCACGGGACCTTCGCTGGGCCCGGTGATCTGGAAGCTCTCGCCGGGGTGCTCGGAGAAGCAGTTGAGGTTGAGACAGTCATTCCAGTCGGCCCGGCCGATCAGCGGCAGGCCGTGCGGTCCGAGGTGCGTGCGGGTGTAGTCGAAGCTGCGGCGCAGATGCTCGAGCAGCGGCGCGGCGAGCGCGGGATCGTTGTCGAAGTCCACGACCTCGTCGAGGATCGAGAAGTCGCCGGTCTCGCGCAGATAGGCGTCGACGCCCGCGATCAGCCACAGCGGATCGTCGTTGAAGCCGCTGCCGACGGCGAGGTTGCCCTTCTTCGTCAGGGGCTGGTACTGGTGATAGGCGCTGCCGTCCGGGAACTGCGTGGCGGCGATGTCGAGGATGCGCTCGCGCGCCCGCCCGGGGATCATGTGCACGAAGCCCAGCAGATCCTGGCAGGAGTCGCGGAAGCCCATGCCGCGGCCCATGCCGGACTCGAAATAGCTCGCCGAGCGGCTCATGTTGAAGGTGACCATGCACTGGTACTGGTTCCAGATGTTCACCATGCGGTCGAGCTTCTCGTCGCCGGAGCGGACGCGGTAGCCGGACAGCAGGCTCTCCCAGTGCGCGGCGAGCGCGGCGAGCGCGGCGTCGAAGGCCGCTTCGTCGGCAAAGCGGGCCATCATCGCCTCGGCGCGCGCCTTGTTGATCACGCCGGGCCGCTCCCACTTCTCCTCCCGCGGGTTTTCGATGTAGCCCAGGCCGAAGAGCAGGCTCTCGCAGCCGCCGGGCGCGAGCGAAAGGTCGAACTGCTGCGCGGCGATCGGCTGCCAGCCGTGCGCGACGCTGTTCGTGCAGCGGCCCTCCGCGACGGCCTCGGGCCGGGCGGGGCTGCCGTAGACGCCGATGAAGGACTCGCGCGCGGTGTCGAAGCCGTCCGGCGTCCTGTCTGACCAGAACACGGCGTAATGATCGCGCCGCTCGCGGTACTCGGTCTTGTGGTAGATCGCGCCGCCGACGACCTCGACCTCGCCGGTGGAGTAGTTGCGCTGGAAGTTGGAGGCGTCGTCCATCGCGTCCCAGAGGCAGAACTCCAGATACGGGAAGAGCTGCAGCGCTTTCTCCGCGCCGCTCTCGTTGTGCACGCGCACGCGCATCAGCAGGCAGTTCTCCCCCTGCGGGACGAAGAGCTCCTGCGCGACGCGCACGCCGTCCTTCACGCCCTCGATCACCGTGTAGCCGAGACCGTGGCGGCAGGAATAGGCGTCGAGCCCGGTCTGCGTCGGCTGCCAGCCGGGATTCCAGATCGTGCCGCCGTCCTTAATATAAATATGGAAGCCTTCGGAATCGAGCGGGCAGTTGTTGTAGCGGTAGCGCGTCAGGCGGCGCAGACGCGCGTCGCGGTAAAACGCATAGCCTCCCGCGGTGTTGGAGCAGAGCGCAAAGAAGTCCTCGCTCCCGAGATAGTTGATCCAGGGCAGTGGTGTGCGCGGCGTCGTGATGACATATTCCCGGCGCGCGTCGTCAAAAGTGCCGAACTGCATAAGCTGCCTCCTTCTGTTCATAGAAAACGTTTTCGTTCCAAACTATCGCGTTTAGGTTAGCCGATTTTGGGAAAAAAAGCAAGCCCTTTTTCAAAAAAAGCGGAAGAATCGCTTTCTTTTCTTCCGATCCCGCGGAGCCGCCGCGCTGCGCTTCCGATTCGTTATGTGATTTTTGACAAGAATTAGTCTCTTTTTCTGTGCATAATATACAAAATCTCTTTTTTTGCCGCTTCCTGCTTGCTTTTTTTGGGGATTTGAGGTATCTTGTTTTTGACGAAAACGATTTAGTTAGGAGCTGTTCGACGTGGTATCCATCAAAGACATCGCAAACCGCTGCGGCGTCTCTGTTGCCACTGTCAGCAAGTCTCTCAACGGCTATCCCGACATCGGCGAGGAAACGCGCGAGCGCGTCTGCCGCGCGGCGGACGAGCTGGGCTATCTGGCCAACGCCTCGGCCCGGGCGCTGAAAACCAACCGCAGCTACAACATCGGCGTGCTGTTCGTCGACGCGCAGAGCAGCGGCCTTGCGCACGAGTATTTCTCCGCCGTGCTCGACAGCCTCCGCGTCGAGGCGGAGAGCAAGGGCTACGATATCACCTTCATCAACCGCGCCGTGGGTCAGCGGCCCACCACCTACCTCCAGCACTGTCTCTACCGCGGGGTGGACGGCGTGGTGATCGCCTCGGTCGACTTTCACGATCCCATGGTGGTCGAGCTGGTCGAGTCCTCCCTGCCGGTCGTGACGATCGACCACGTGTTCAACAACCGCATCGCGATCATGTCCGACAACGTGCACGGCATGGAGGAGCTGGTCCGCTACGCGGCCGGACGCGGCCACCGCCGGCTGGCCTTCATCCACGGCGAGCGCACCGTCGTCACGGAAAGCCGCCTGATCGGCTTCCACCGCGCCTGCGAGGCCCTGGGGATCACGCCGAGGAAGGAATACCTGATTGAGGGCGCCTTCCACGATACGACGAGCTGCTACGAGGCCACGAAGAAGCTGCTCGCGCTGCCGGAGAGACCGTCCTGCATCTTCTTCCCCGACGACTTCTCCTTCATCGGCGGCCTCAACGCCATCACGGAGGCCGGGCTCCGCATCCCGGAAGACATCTCCGCCGTCGGCTACGACGGCATCCACCTCTCCGAGGTCATGAGCCCGAGGCTGACGACCTGGCGGCAGAGCACCACCGGCCTCGGCCGGCTGGCCGCCGCCAAGCTCATCGAGCTCATCGAGCATCCCCAGACCACGCTCATCGACCGGCAGATCGTCTCGGGACGTCTGTGGGAGGGCGGCAGCGTCAAGGATCTCAACGCATCCGCATCCGAATAAGGTGATCCGTGGGGCGACCCACAATAAATAAGAATCACAAAAAACAATCAGGAGGAAAAGAAATGAAAAAGCTCATCGCACTGCTTCTGGCTCTCGTGATGGTGTTTGCGCTCTGCGCCTGCGGACAGCAGGCCGCTCCCGCGCCCGCCGCTGAGAAACCCGCCGAAGCGCCCGCCGCCGAAGCCCCTGCCGCCGAGGCTCCCGCCGCCGAAGAGGCCGCCGAAGGCAAGGTCTTCAACATCTATGCCTGGAACGAGGAGTTCAAGGGCTTCTTCGAGAAGTACTACACCGTTCCCGAAGGCGTGACCGTCAACTGGATCATCACCCCGAGCGACAACAACGCCTACCAGGACAAGCTGGACA
>JAEEGI010013330.1_pt1 | contig 17457 bp, 14 predicted proteins | sample 8958751 | NCBI WGS metagenome assembly JAEEGI01 (sample SAMN16246545, study PRJNA631951) | gut metagenome | biome: gut microbiome; feature: rumen; material: KS-attached | host: Bos | place: Iran: Karaj | collected 2018-10
CTTTAACCCATCTTTCAGGTTGAATCTTTATTTTTCCACTCTTTACAGCTTCCAGTGCAGGTTTTGCAAGAGGTTGCATCCTTACAAACCACTGTCTAGAAACTCTAGGCTCAATAATAGTATTACACCTATAGCAATGACCAACTGCATGGTTGTGTGGTCTAACTTTTACCAAATATCATCATTTTTCTAGATCTTCAACAATTCTATCTCTTGCTTCAAAACGATCTAATCACTGATATTTTCATCAGTTTTCGTTAATTTTTCCATCTGGAGTAAAGATATTAATAATGTCTAATCCTGTTCTCTTTCCTACTTCAAAATCGTTAGGATCGTGAGCTGGAGTCATTTTTACCACTCAAGTTCAGAATTCTCTATCTACATATTCATCTGCAACGATAGGGATTTCTTTATTTACTAATGGCAATAATACTTTTTTACCAATTAAATGCTGATATCTTGGATCATCTGGATGAACTGCTACTCATGTATCTCATAGCATTGTTTCTGGCCTAGTTGTCGCAAGAATCAATTTATCATCAGCTCAAACGATAGGATATGCTATCTCCCAAAAATGTCCATCTGTATCAATATGCTCAACTTCATCATCAGCTAATGCTGTTCCACATCTTGGACATCGATTAACCATATATTCACCCTGATAAATCAAGTTATCATTATATAGTTTTACAAAAATCTCTCTAACAGCTGCAGAAAGACCTTCATCCATTGTAAATCTTTCTTTTTCTCGATCCAAAGAGGCTCAAAGTTTTCTTTGCTGTTGAGTAATAATACCTCCATGCTTCTTTTTCCATTCTCGAGTTCTTTCTATAAATGCTTCTCTTCATAAATCTTCCTTTGTCTTTCATTCTTCGGCTAATGCTCTTTCTACCTTGTTTTGCGTTGCAATACCAGCATGATCAGTACCTGGCATCCAAAGTGTATTATATCAAGACATTCTTTTCCATCTAACCAATACATCTTGAATTGATTCGTCTAGAACATGCCCCATATGAAGGATTCAGGTTACATTTGGAGGAGGAATAACTATAGAAAAATTATTTCTCTCTGGATTAGTTGTAGCTCTAAAATATCATTTTTCTTCTCGAATCTTTCACCATTTCGATTCGATATCATTAGGATTATATTTATCTAACATGATTATAATTAACAATATAAATTAAGAAAATTGAGAAAATTTGTTAAATTTGAATATAAACTTTAGCAGACCGAATAAGTAAATCTTCACAAAAAAAATCTCATATTTTATCCTCATTTAAAATAGCTCAATCATAATAGATTTTGTAATCTTAAATTCAAGAAGATTAATTCATAAAACGCAGATATTTTAAATACCTTACAATTTTTAAAATCGATGGTTAAAATAAAAAATGATCCATAATATATTTATTGAATTTATATATTATATTCATATAGAATTGATAATAATTTATATGATAGCTACTTTTTTCATAATGAAAAAATTTTACCTTTCCTGAATTATATGTGCATACGTACTTACTTGTTTTTCTAACGCAAATTTTTACTGAGAAGAAATGGAACATGCATATAATTATGCATACAAAAATTGAATAACAACTATGCAAAGCATTGATAAAGCATGAATGTACTCAGAACTAAATAGAATATCAATGGCTAAAATGATATCAAATTTCGCAATCAATATACTATGACTAAAAGTAGATACATCTTTAAATTGTTCATTTTACGATGTATCAATTTCATTAGATACTCAATACGATTTATGAGTAACTAAAGCATGTCAACTATGATTAATGTGAATAGGAGATGATTGAAAAATTGCCACTAATTTCAATCCGTACGGAATTGTTACAAGATGACAATTTGCTACAGCATTTTCTAGAGCGCTAAATAAATCCGCTGGTACATCCATTAACAACTGAAATCCTTATTATCGTCCCCACATAAATTACCTATATAATAAATGAATTATTAACAGTTTAGATACTCCAGCAAGTAATCATGAAAAAAGATGATATGTAATGCTCATGATGCAAAGAGCTAGCAATTGAATAAGCAACAACCTAAATAATGAAAATAATACATGCAATACTAATGAAAATTGTTTAGAATATTTAAACAAGCTTTACAAAGAGAAAAACGAACTAACATGTATTTATGATGATGGACAAGAAGATTACATAATGGAATGATATGTTACAACAAAATCTAACATGTTCAACATGTTAGCAACCAATTCAATAACTTACCTATGGTGATGATGATATTGAGAAAATCAATGAATACAAATCGAAACATGATGAGATGTCACTAGCCAACGATTATCATCTTTAAGTAAATTGCTTAAACTTTGAACTAAAATAACATGTACACCATGAGTAACGGATAAATCAGTATTTCAGTTACCCAAAGACATTACAATTATGTCGATAGACGATTTAATGGACAAAGACTTAAAGAATGAAATTGGAGATTGAGAATGATATAAAATATTTTCTATCAATGGATATGGTGGTGACGATAGCAACCCAATTACTCATTACCAAATATTAAACATTGATAAACCAAATTCTACAAATCTCATATATCTAAACACTAAATACGTAAATTGAGTTAATTTTAATTTATCAGATTACTATAAATATATTTATCTTAAATTAACATATTCAAATTGAAAAATATTAGACTGGTCATTAGTTGATAAGGCTAGCCTTACAGATATTGGAAAATTAAGTGAACAAGAAATAAAGAATAAATACTCAATATAAACTCAATTAATTTATTCTTATCATTTTCGACAGCTGCTCTCTAATTCTTGGAATCCCCTCTGTAAATCATGGAATACCGTTAAATGATTATCCCATATTCACCATAACATATTCGAAGTTCATTCCAGAAAATCTCTGTCATGTGAAACTATCAGTGTTACACCATTAAATCATTGTAACATCATTTTAATTGTTTCTTTTGATCATAAATCCAAATGATTAGTCGGTTCATCCATTATAATCACATGAGGTCTTTGCAATAACATCTTAGTTAATGCAACTTTAGCCATCTCTCATCAAGATAATGATGAAACTTTATGATCCATCTTCTCTACATCTATCTGTAAAGCTCATAAGAAAGCTCTAGCATCTTGATAAGAGATTCACGTTCACATAATAGCTTCAATAACAGTATCCATTGGATGCAAATCTTCAAACACCTGCGAATACGATCATACACGTAATTCTGGATGAATTTTAACTAATCAATGTAGAGGCTGTAATTCTCATAATATCGTCTTTATTAATGTAGTTTTTCAAATTCAGTTTTTACCGATTATTCAAATGTGCATTTCTTTTGTAATCTCTATTTTATTAGGCAACGTAACTAATTCTTTTCATGGATATCATACAGTTAATCATTCAATCTGCATAATCAAATTTGGTAATCTTTGGGACAATTTAAAATTAATTTTCTTCGGAGCTGATTCATTTTCCGGAGCTTCTATCCTATCCAATTTATCAAGCATTTTAATCCTACTCTGAACCTGAGCAGCCTTACTAGCCTTATAACGGAACTTTGTAATAAAAGCTTCCTGTTGCTGTAAATATTTTTGTTGTGCTACAAAATTCTTATGCTGCATCTCTACATTTTTTTCCTTTTGACGTAAATAGTCCGAATAATTTCATTCATACAGATTTAATTTCTTTTGACTAATCTCTACAACACGATTAAAACATGAATTTAAAAATTTCTTATCATGTGAAATACATATTAATGTTTTTCACCATAACTCACAAAAACGCTGTAAGAAAAAAATTCATTCTATATCCAAGTGATTTGTAGGCTCATCAAGCAACAATAAATCTACCTCTTGAATTAAAAATTTTGCTATTTGAAGTTTAGTCTGTTCTCATCATGAAAGTTGCTTAATTTTAAAATTAAGCATAGCCTTAGAAAATCAAAAATACTTCAGCATTTCAATCTGCATTCATCGTTTTTGATATCCATTTTCTTTTTTTAATTGCTCTTGAAGCTTAGTTTCTTCTTCAATTAATGCATGATGATCAGAATTACTATCAAGCAATAATTTCTCAATTTCTTCCATCCTTTCCATAGCAAGCTTAATGTCAGGGAAACAGGTCTTCATTTCTTCCTCCACAGTATGTTCATCATTTGCCCGAAATAAATCCTGAGAAAGATATCCTATTTTAACTCAATTTGCAATTTCTATCATCCCATATCAAGATTCTTCTTTTCATATCAACATTTTTAATAGAGTAGATTTTCCACTTCCATTCTTTCATATCAAAGCTACTTCATCTCAAAAGCGTAGCTGCAAATTTGCATCATCAAAAAGAATAGTCTTTCATATTTGTTTATCCAAATGGTGAATTTTAATTATATAATCCTTTTTTGCCCAACTTCTTTCTTGAAAATATTGCTTTGGAATAGACTGTAAAGGAGAAACAGTAGGCTGAATATTTTCGAGTTTAGGTTCTTCATCAACGAATAAATCAATTTCAAAAAACTTACTCAAATATTTTTTCAGACTTTTAATTTTAGTTTCTTCTTTTGTCGGTTTATTAAACTTCAAAAGATAGTCTGAACATAGCTCATAAACTTCTGCATAAGTTAAATCTGGATTTATTTCAAGTATCTTCGTAATAGATTCATCAATTACTTCCTCAAGTGTCATCTTAAAAATTACTTCATAAATAATGCCATATTTTCTTTAAAGTATTTTATTTCATCTGGTCCAGCATTATATAGCTCCATCGCATGCAACAAATCCTTACATGATTGTGCTAAATAACGCCTAGTTTGAATCAGAGATGTCAAAGGAATATCATCATTTTTATGTGGACGCAATTGCAACAAATACGCATCATTTTCTTTCTGCAAATCTTCCAACATTTCCTGTGTATCTGTAAGAGCTTTTTTACTATCAAAACGTTGATATAAATGCAGAACCGCACTATAAAATCTGATAACCATCTCACGAGTCAATTCATAATCTCTTTGTAAAGTATCACTACTACTCCACTGCCAATCTTCAATATGGCTCCACACATCTTTAATAGTTTTACATGAATCTCATACGGCTAACACACTCTGATATAATTCAGAATTTTGTTGACTTTTATCGGACACTGGCAAAGAAACCAAAAATTCCAATAATTCATTCTGAATATATTTCATATCGCGATAAACCTTTGATAAATCATTCTTATCAAAGTTTCATTTGAACGTCAATGTATTAGCAAGATCCTCTTCCGTAGATTCTCATTTATTAATAGTCATAGGAGAAAAGTCCCAAACATTCAAATTGTATTTTATTGCATTTCGGAACAATAATAACATATCTTGCTTCACTGCCAACAAGGCAACCGTAGGATCCAACTCATCAACATTAAATATTTTTTGAACAGCGAGTTGAATTTCTTCCTTTGAATCCTTAATAATCATAGTTAATAACTTTGACGCAGGTTTGACTAATGGTAAGAATGCCAAAGCAAACAATGTACGCCAAAAGAAATATATTATCGTAAATGAAATTACACTTCAAACGTGAGCTTCTAAATATTCATAAAAAATCAAAATCAATGGCAATGCAAAGACTCATATCACTGAAGTAATCAAATTGAAACAAACATGCCAAAGAGCCACCTGTTTTTTTGCTGCAACTTTATTGGATCATATTGCTCATAAAATAATTGTAATTGTACAACCCAAATAGCTAGCAAATACCATAGGAAATGCTAGATTAACAGGCAAGATTCCAGATGATACTAAAGCAAGAGATACGATAAAAATTAAACTTCAGGACTGAATTAATGTTGTTAATCAAAGTCAAATTAAAAAGAATATCCGGGGGCTTAGACTCAAATAATCAGATAAATCCACACTATCAGTTAAGAATCCCAGTCACTCCTTCATAAAAGAAAAAGCTAAAAATATCATTCCAAAACTAAGAAAGAATTTACTTAATATGACAGAGGTAGATGAACGGGAAAAAAAACTCAATCATATAGCTCAGAAAAATATCAATGGGAAAGCTATTTTAGCCACATTTAGGCTTAAACCCACGACTCATAATAATGATGCTGTAATTCATGTACCCACATTGGATCATAGGATAACAGCTAATGCCGCAGTAAGAGAGAGAACTCATGTTCAAACAAACGCTAGAACTAGAACAGATACGACATTCGAACTTTCAAGAATCGTTGTAATCAATATTCAACTTCAAAAAGATTTTGGAACCGATGATGTAAACCTCTTTAATAAATTTTTAAATCATCCATGAGTTACAGAAGAAACTGCTTGCTCCAAATAATTCATTCAAAACAAAAAGAATCCAAGTCATCATAAGAACTGTAAGATTCAAGTCCACATCTACTATTCGAATGAATCTAAAATTAACTGCTAAAGTATTAGCAATCCTTTTAAAAAATTCAAGCAAGAACAAACAAAATCTATACGAAATCTCTTTACTTTCACTCAGTTTCGTCTTTTTTAAATAAATCACATATCTCTCTAACGACGTCTATACACTTTTTAGATTCCATTTCCCCTCTATTAAGTGGCCCTAACATCATTCCCGCAAATAACCTACCAATATAATGAGGACAAATACCATTTTTCTCATAACTTTCATAGGCTTCCTGACAAGATTTTGTACATATTTCCACAACATCTCACACATTATGGCTAATTTTCTTTTCTTTTACTCTTTCTCAATCTTTCTCCATTTCCAACTACCAAATATAAATAAACGCAAACGCCGCCATTTATATACAATCCATTTCTATTTTCAAATACTAATTTAATAAAGCTATACACTATTAAATCACTTGAATTTCTTTTCATTTATCATATATTTTGTCAGATAAATTTTATGTTTTTAACTGATTAAAGTAATGGCTATAGACATCAAAAGAACAGAAAACTGAATCCTTCTCGAAAATAAATTTTTATTTAATCCCACAGAAATAGAAATTGGTATAATCAATTTAATGCCAACAATTTGAGAAGAGATGGCATACGATAGATGAAATTTACTTTCAATAGATTTCCCTGGAGAATATGATATTTGATGAGCTTTCATAAAAGTTTACGCAGGGAATTGAAACAAATTAAACTTCTTGGTTACTTATGAATGAACAACTTTTGCTGTAATTCAGTCTCCTGAGGTACTAGAATTAGATGAAGTTTGTGATATGAGTACATGGATTTTCCCAGATGAATCTGTTGCAAAAAAGCTAGACCAACTCGAAATGGAATGAGATAGAATCAATCTATCAAAATTGGATGAAATGGATTTCAACGAAGCAAAAGAAGATATGAAAGAAGAAATTGAAATCGAATAAAATCATTAATTTACAAATATCTTTATTTATTATACTTTATACATAAATGAAAAAATCTGCTTTTCTCTTAGGTTTAGTAGCCATCGCTAGTCTATGCCTTACTGCATGCGGTAATTCAAAAGATTTTACTATGTCTTTTGATGAAGCTTACGATATTGCAAATCATTCTGCATTACAAGATATTTTGATAAATTCTGAAAATTTTCAACAAGCTTTCAATTTATCAACTAATATTGATAATTGAGAGAATAAAATGGACATAAATTTACAATCTAATAGCAAACAGAATTTATGAAATAGTAAGTCTGAATCTGCTACTACATTTGATGTAAATATAAAAGCAGATGATACGAATGTGCTAATTAACTGAGCTTTAGATATAAGATTACTAGATAATACAATTTATCTAAATCTAGAATCTTTAGACATTTCTTGACCAGAAGACACATCATTCTTAGCTGCAATGATTGAATGATTTAAAAGCCAGTGGTTCTCGATCCCTATGAGTGGATTAAATAGCATGCCTGGCACATTCTCATATGTAAAAGATGCTAAAAATTTGAATGAACAAGCAAAAGAAATGATAATTAATGAATGATCTTCAACTTACAATTGAAAATTTACTCAATTCAATGGATATAATGCATGGAAATTCTCATTAGACAGCGGAAAATTACAACAATTAATAAACGATTATTATGCAAAAATCAGCGAATCTCTCGACGAAGAAGCTCAACAAGAAGTTCCACAGTTAAATATCCAAAACTTCGAAGGATATCTAGTAATAACAGGAAAGAATAAAGTAACTACAGTTATAGAAAATATGGACATGATAGAGTGAGAAACTGATGTAAATGTAAATGGATTCTGAGGTGATGACTACGAAATAAACGCATCTTCAAACTGAGAATCTATTCTCACTATGAAAGCTACAAAGAAAAATTCAAACTATAATGTTTCTATAAACGCTGCCGACTCAATATTGTTAGAGGGAATCGTTACTCCAAAAGTATCATCATCAAAAATAGATGTTAAATTTGATGCCACTCTAACAGTAAAATCTGATTATGAAGAAACAGATGATACAATTCTTCCTTTGAAAGGTAATTGGTCATATAGTCCAATTTCAGATTTCTCTGTAGAGACTCCTGAAAATGCACAAGATTTAACTGAAATGCTTTCAGCATATTTATGAAGTGCTCTCTGATGAGAAGAATATAACTTAGAAGACTATGAAAATTTAGATGAAGAGTGAGTAGCTACAGAAGAAAGCTCAGAAGAGGTTACTCCTATAGAAACAAGTGAAGAACCTGTAGTAGAATAAAATAAATTCCCCAATATAATTAAAGACTTATTCTCATGAATAGGTCTTTTTTTATAAATATCTTGCAAAGAAACTAAATTTTACTAATCTCTAAACGTGATTAATTTGATTTATATGTTTTTGTTGTATTTTGATTAAACATAAATTTCGCCTGAGAACCAAAGATGTACGCTATTTAACCAAAAAAAGACAATATTGTACCAGAGGAATTTTTGGATTCCGATGGATTAAGCAATACCCAAACAGACAATATAATCAAATTTCTTGCCATATCTGAGTTAAATTAAGCAAAAACGCTACGACAAGAAATCAATTAAGAAGGATTATAATGAATTATATAAGAGATAACAATATCACCACATCGTCAATAAATTGAGAATTCTATAAAATATTCATCAACCTAGACAAAAATAAATTACCTGAAATAACAAAATATTTAGAAAAACATAACAAATCAGATTGGAACATATACTTTGAAAATGAATTTAAATCAGCTTTTACTTCCCTTCAATCATTTCTATGCTGAAAAAAATAAAAAAAGAATGGAAACAAAAAAAACAAACACGATGATCCAATGTTAAAAATTGGAAAGAAAATTTCAGAGAAAACTACGATAGTCGTTTTCCTACTCCAATAATGGACAAATCCACAGATCATCTAATTGAAAAGAATCAAACAGAAGCCGTTTCACAATCAATGAAGATAACGAAACAAATATTAAAATTTTGGCTTATCTGATTGGCAATTGTAGTTTTATGATATATGATGTATATATCTTTGTCATACATCTACATGGTAATAGCTTGATTCATAATTTCTCTAGCATTAGAATGATGCATCGTATTCCGACAAAGACTGACTAAAAGTAGATGACTATGAATTTTGATTACATATCTTATTGCTGTAATATTCATATTATCCTGATTTATAATTCTGGTTCCATTCTTTTTCAATCGATGAAATGAACTTTTGCAATCATTAATGACACGATTACTTGGAATAGAGTCATCTATTAATCAGTTGTGATTAAATTGATTTATTGAACAAATAAATTGGTTACCATGATTTATGAAAGAACAAGTCATCGAACGACTTCAAAATTCTAACACAGATAATCTGATGATTATTATCCGTGATAATATCGGAAGTATAATGTCCACTTCGAGTGGATATCTCAAAGTAATAGCATGACAAGCACTAAGCATATTCTGAAATATTTTTGTACGGATAGCAGATTTAGCTATAGTGATTACATTATGTATATTTTTCTCGATTGCTCACTACGATATTAAATACATGTTAAAATATATATTCCGTCATATGGCATCATCTTGGTCTAGAATAGATGCAGCATATTCAGGAATTACTAAATGGTTAAAAAATCAGCTTGTCTTATGTTTACTGATATGAATAGCTTCTTATGCATGACTACGAATATTAGAATTATTCTGAATTAGCATACCTCAAAAGGCAACTTTAGCAGTATTGGCATGATTATTTGAAATTATACCATATCTTGGCCCATTCTTATGAGCAATCCCCGCAGCTGTTTCTGCTCTAATATTTGCTGGTCGATGGTGAGTTCTAGCTGTAGCAATACTATACACTATAATACAGCAATCTGAAGAAAAATTCTTCGTGCCTGTATTTATGTGAAAAACTCTATGAGTTAGTCCATTAATCGTATTCATATGTATATTACTGTGTGGTACAATAATGTGATTCTTCTGAGTATTACTTGCTGTACCAATGGCCGTTATTGTATCTCTCGCTTTTCATGTACCTCAAGCTGAAGAAATGCAACAAGAGACACAAAAAATAAAATCAGATAAGCCTAAATTAAACTTCAAAACAACAAAGCTCAAAAAGAAATAATTATTTAAGAACACATAAAACATGAAAAAGAAACTACTACACTTATGCTACAGTTTTTTAGCAAAATGTGCTCATCATTACTTAAATCGTCATAAACCAATAGTTATATGAATTAATGGAAGCGTTGGGAAAACGTCATGTCGTATGATAATTTTTCAGACATTACAAAAGTTTTTTACAAACAAAAAAATATCAACATCGCCAAAAAATTTTAATGGAGAATTCTGACTTTCATTAAGCGTTTTTGAGATTACCGAATGGTCACCTTCTATTGTAAATATGATAAAAGTATGTTTAAAAGCATCATTCATATCATTATTCTGAAAAAAACGCTATGACGCAATAGTACTAGAATACGGAATAGATAATCCATGAGAAATGGATTTTATTCTAAAAGTTGCACACCCTGATATTTGAGTATTTACCGCTATTGATGCCGTTCATAGTGAACAATTCGGTAATCCACAAAAGATTGCTAGTGAAGAAATCAAAATGGCATTAAATACCAAATCATTAGTTTTCTTAAATGCAAATGATCAATATGCCCAGCAGTTAGCTCCAAGAATAAAAGTAGATAAGCTTATGTATAAAACTTTTGATAATGATAATGTAGAAGCTGACATCTATTTTTCAGATCATTCTTTCAAAAAATGAAAAGAAAATGCTGACCTAAAATCAACTTTCTCACTTAATATTAAAAATCATAAATATGAAATTGAGACTAACTTATTCGGTAAAATGAATTATGGTTATATATGAGTAGCTTTATGAATAGCAGAAACATTAGCATATCAATGGAAACAAGATTTACATCTACCAAACGAAAAGAAACTTGAATTAACATATAAACTTCAACCAGGTAGATTGTCAGTATTTGATTGAAAACATAATACATTGATTATTGATTCCACATATAACGCATCTCCATTAAGTGTCAGGAAAACCATTGATACTGTTTATACAATAAGAAATAACTGTTTCCCTAAAAGTGAGATATGGCTAATATTATGAGATATGAGAGAATTATGAGATCTAACAGAATCTGAACATCGTCAATTAGCTTGATACGTTTCACAATCTGGAGATCAATTATTCTTATTAGGTAAATCAATGCACGATTACTTAGCTGACGAATTGGAAAAAATTTGAGCCACTAAAAACCTTACTATTACTAAAACTTTAAAAGAACTAAATAAAATAGTTGAATTTAAATTAAAAGAAAGGAAAGATAAGAATCCAGTTATCCTAGTTTTCAAATGAAGCCAAAATACAATCTTCTTAGAAGAATCTGTTAAACATTTCTTAAAAAACAAAAAAGATGAAGAACTATTAACAAGACAATCAGAATTCCGGATGAATAAAAAAAGAGAATATTTGAAATAACACTTAAATACTAACATTATATCAAATGCAATATTTTTAATATTACTTGACTTTTTAATAAAAAAACATATGATAAGTACATAGGCAAAAGGAAACTGTTATGAAAAGATTGTTCTTCTTGTTGTTCGCCATCTGGATGATGACGACAACCGCCGTATCGGCACAAGAAAGCGGTTCCACCATTTCGTTCACCAACGAAATCGGATGCGGAATCGAATACACGCTCCCTGTGCTCGCAGATATCATCTCGAGCGCCGACACTCTCTACGAGGATGAAGAAGCTGATCGCCTCATCGAGGAATACAGCAAAGAGTTTCCCTCTTGTGGTCCAGATGAGCCCGCCGTGCTCATTCTCATCCCGGATGACGACTACTTTAATGTCATCTTCATCCAGGAAGACCCAGACGGAGAAATCCTTACACTCAGAATCCTCTCTGACGAAGGATGGCTGGAATGCGACTCTGAGCCATATTCGAGAGAACTTCTCGATTTAGCCTCACTCGTCGCATTCATACAGCGCCTCCTCGAAGTCTCAGGCTCCCCCATGTCCTCATGAGGGAGTCTTTCATTTAAAATTTCATTATATTTCCTTTTATCTTGCATATTCCCCACAAAATACTATAATTTTCACCGTAAAAAATCAGCTTTTTATCTTTTGGTTCATAAAATATGAATTTATATGAAGAATTACAATGGCGTGGTCTAATTAAAGATACAGCATGAGATGATTTAGAAAAAATAATAAATGGTTGTAATGCCACTTTTTATTGGGGTACGGACCCTACGGCAGATAGTCTACACATTGGACATTATAGTAGTTTAATCACTGTAAAACGTCTAGCAAAAGCTGGTCATCATCCAATTTTATTAGTTGGAGGGGCAACATGACTAATTTGAGACCCAAGACCAACAGCAGAAAGAGAAATCATAGCACACGAAACTGTTCAAAAAAATTTCGAAGGAATCAAAAAGCAAGTATCTGATTTATTTGATGGAAATGTAGAAGTTGTAAATAATTACGACTGGACCAAAGATATTACGATTCTGGAATTTTTACGTGAAATATGAAAATATATCAACGTAAGCTATATGCTCAATAAAGATATTATAAGCAGAAGACTAGAATCTGGTATCACGTTCGCAGAATTTACTTATACTCTATTACAGTGATATGATTTCTTGCACTTATATGAGACAAAGAATTGTATCATGCAAGTAGAATGATCAGATCAATGGGGAAATATTACTACAGGAATCGAGCTTATAAACAAAAAGTTATGAAAAAATGCTTATGCATTCACTATGCCTTTGATTTTGGACAATGCCGGAAATAAATTCGGTAAAAGTACTGGAAATGCATTGTGGTTAGACAAGAATAAGACTAGTTCATACGAAATTTATCAATATCTTGTTAATAGTGACGACAATAAAGTTGAAGAATATTTGAAAGTATTCACATTCTTAAGTCCTGAAGAGATTATGGATATAATGAAAAAGCATAATGAAACACCTGAATTAAGATTGGCACAAAAGACATTAGCAAAAGAATTTATAACAGATCTCCACGGACAAGCTGAATATGAAAAAGTTCAGAAAATTATCGATGTATTATTTGGAGACTGAGATAAATTAGCAATCATTTCAAAAATGTCTGAAGATGAAAAATCTGCACTTGCTCGTGAAACTTGAAGTGTAAAATTACAATGAAGTGAAGTCAGACTTATGGATTTAATCGTTGAATCAGGTTTAGCACCATCTAACTGAGAAACTAAAAAATTAATCCAAGCTGGTTCAATATATTTTAATGAAGAAAAAGTTGAAGATATACAAAAAGTTATAAAATCTGATGATTTAATAAATTGAGTTGGTCTGTTAAGAAAGTGAAAAAAATCATATAAATTAATTCTTGGGTAAAATTATGGAATATTCAAATATTAAATTACCATCTGTTGAAGTTTATCAAGAAGCTAAAAGGCTTTTAGAATCCTGACAGCTCGTAGTTTTCCCAACAGAAACAATTTATGGATTAGGTGCCAATGCTCGTAATGATAAAGCTGTGCTTTCAATTTTTGAATTAAAATGAAGGCCACAAGACAATCCATTAATTACTCATCTATGATATAAAGAGCAGATAAAAGATTATGCCACAGTAGAAAATGAAATTCAGCAAACAATAATAGATAAATTAATGCCATGACCACTTACTCTCCTTTTGAGAAAAAAAGAATGAACCATTTCAAATCGTTCATGCCCTTTAGACTATGTCTGAATTCGTTTACCTTCAAATTCTGTTGCTCAAAAATTCTTACAAGTAGCTGAATTACCAGTTGCAGCACCAAGTGCAAATATAAGTTGAAAACCAAGCCCAACGAACGCTAAAATGGTTTATGACAACCTACATGATAATGTTCCATTAATTATAGATGATTGAGAATCATTTGCATGAATAGAATCAAGCGTAATGCGTATCGTACCAGATGAAGAAACGTTAAAATTAAAAATTCAGATTCTTCGTCCATGATTCCTTACTAAAGAAGATTTAGAAGATTGTTTTAATCACGAGATTAAAGTAGAATATACAACAAAAAATCCTGAACTATCTCCATGAATGAGATATAAGCATTATAGCATTTCATGACATGTTAGAATATTTGATAAGCTCACAAATATACCAACATTATCTAAAGAATTTGACACACAAGATACAAAAATCTGAATATTACTCACTCAAGAATTAATAGATAACAATGAAAAATTAATTAAAAACTTTGAAAAAGATTGAATTACGATTATTCCGCGATGAACTAAATCCAATTTAGCAAGTTGTGCTCATTCACTTTTTGATCACTATCATCAAGCTGAAAAATCTTGAATTAATCTACTTTTCGTAGAAAGATTACCTGAAGAATGAATCTGATACTGAATAATGAATAGAGTAAAAAGAAGTGCAGAAGTTTAATACAAATATACCAATGGCTAGTTCTAAAGATTACTTACAATTTATCTTAGATCAACTATCTGATTTACCAGAAATTTCTTATCGTTACATGATGTGAGAATATATTTTATATTTCCACTGAAAAATAATTGGTTGAATTTATGATAATCGTTTATTATTAAAGCCAACCGAAAAAGTTAAAGAAATTATGAAAAATATCGAAATGCAAATTCCATATCCATGAGCAAAACCTATGATTTATGTAGATAATGTAGATAATTCTGCCTACTTAAAAGAAATTATTGAAAGCGCATACCAAAACTTATAGCGACTATTCAATCAACATTACCCCATCCCCTGGCTCCGTATCAAAAATCTCGTAATTTATTTGCATTTTTTCGATAAATTGATATAATCAAGTTAGTTTGTTTTGATATTTGATGACATCGTCAAGTAAAAGCGTATTTTCTGGTGCAAGATGTGATCGAATTTTCTGCAGGTAATCTCAATATTGACTCTTCTGAGCATCAATAAATGCTGCATCAAATTTCTGAGAAAAAAACTTTTCAAGTACAATTTCATTGATATCAAAAGGATAGAGAACAACATTATTGCAATTAGCATTTTCTATATTTTTCAACGCTTCAAGGTAAGCTGGATAGCTAATTTCAAATGATGCCAAAGCTCCTCATCGTTGCTGGATTGTCTTTGATATGACAATACTACTATATCATACAGCTGATCAGATTTCTAAAACTCTTTTAGGCTGGTTACGTTCAAGCCATGACACAAGAAAATCTTGAGTCTGAACAGAAATCAATGGTATATGTCTATCTTCACAAGACTTACGTAAATCTGATAGAAACTTCTGCAACATGTTGGAACAAAGAATAAATAAAGCACTCTATTTCAAACAAAAATTTATATATTTATACTAAAGTACAATTATGATTACAACACAAGGTGACAGAGAAATGCACTCAAACATTTCTATCGATTTAAGCAAGAAAAACAATTCTAAAAAGACGTATTCAAACACTCATTCTTACTGAACAAACACAAAGACTTACAGCACTAGAACCCCTTCAAGTCAAAGTCTCTATGCTCAAGCAGTAAATTGACAATTAAAGAACCCAGAGCCTACAAAAAGGACTATTCATTCAACTACAACTTCAACAAGTCGCACAAAAACCACTACATCAACAGAAGTCAGTCATACAACAAGATGAACAACTAGGACTAATTACACCCAATGAGCAGATAAAACATTATCATCTGCAAATTTCTTAAAACACAGAAATCAAGCCCCAACGCAATCAATAGCAGATTTGAGAAAATTAGTTAAAAAAGATGAAATTCCTGTAAAGGTATTCTGACTAGGATGATTAGAAGAGATCTGAATCAACATGACAGTAATCGAATATAAAGATGATATTATCATCGTTGATGCTTGATTAGAATTTGCTAGTTTTGATATGCACTGAGTTGACTATATTATCCCTGATATTTCATATCTACTCCCTAAGAAAAAAAATATCAAATGAATCCTCATTACTCATGGACATCTAGACCACATTTGAGCGATTAAACATATTATTTCAGAATTAGATTACCCTATAGTTTACACTACCCCATTAGCACTAGGATTAATTAAAAGAAGTTTAAATGATAAAGATCAAAAAACTTTAAAATACAAAATAATCGATCCTGACATTGATATAATTAAACTTTGAGAATTCTTAGTTGAACCTTTCCGTGTAAACCACTCAATACCAGAATCAATGTGATACGCAATTCATACACCTAAATGAAATATCGTACATTCCTGAGACTTTAAAATAGATTTTGTGCCAGCAATCGACAAGCCAGCTGATTTAGGAAAAATTTCAAGAATATGACAAGAATGAGTTAAATTATATCTTTGAGAATCTACAAACGCTAGAACTCCATGACACACACCAAGCGAAAAATTAATTGGAGAAAATCTAGAACACGTAATTACCAAACATCCTAATCAAAGGATAATTATATCTACATTTGCATCTAATATCTGAAGAATTATTCAAATTATTGAAAGTGCCGTAAAACATAATAGAGTCATCTTCCTTGCTTGAAGATCTATGGTATGAAACGTTCAACTCTGTCAAGAATTGGGATATATCAATGTACCAAAAGATATGATTAGAATGGTATCTGGCGAAATTGATCAAATGCCCGACGAAAGGGTTATGATACTTTGTACATGATCTCAATGAGAAGAATTCAGCGCATTAGTAAGAATGGCTACTAACACTTATAAAGATTTTATGATTAGACCATGAGATTGCATCTTACTATCTTCTCATACTATTCCATGAAATGAAAAAGCTGTATGAACACTAATGAATAACTTAATCGATATGTGAATCGACTTAGTGGATGAGCCAACATTAGCGCTACACACATCCGGTCACTCTTGCCAAGAAGATATGAAAGAAATGATGGCTTTATTAAAACCCGAATATTTCTGTCCTATCCACTGAGAAGCCCTTATGAGACATGCTCATAAAAAGATTGCATTAGATATGAGAATC
>JAEEGI010013333.1_pt1 | contig 17455 bp, 10 predicted proteins | sample 8958751 | NCBI WGS metagenome assembly JAEEGI01 (sample SAMN16246545, study PRJNA631951) | gut metagenome | biome: gut microbiome; feature: rumen; material: KS-attached | host: Bos | place: Iran: Karaj | collected 2018-10
CATCCGTCCCGGCGAGGAGGACTACGTCTTCCTGAACCGCCGAGGGGCCCACCTGACGCGCACCATGATACTCATCATGATCAAGCGCCAGGCCGCTGAGGCCGGCATCAAGAAGACCATCTCGCCCCACACCCTGCGCCACTCCTTCGCCACCGCCCTGCTCGAAGGCGGTGCCGACCTCCGCGCCATCCAGGCCATGCTCGGCCACGAGTCTATAGGCACCACCGAAATCTACACCCACATCGACACCACAACCCTGCGCCAGGAAATACTGGAGCACCATCCGCGCAACATCAAGTATAAGGCTTAACCTCACTCCGCTCTTGTGATTATTAAAACGTCACATCCTTCACCACCCAGGGTGGCGGTATGACGAAGCCCGCCTGGAATGTCTGTTCAAGCTCTACGAAAAGATGACGGTGAGCACCAGTCATCTGACAGCTGCGAAATAATCACTTGATTTCTTGGAAAAACCAAAAAGACTTTGTAAATTTGCAGCGTTAAATTCAAAATGGCTCAATGAATGGAGAGAATAGGACAAATATTCGAAATGATTGCCAAAGAGGGCTTAGCCCCTCAAACATTACAAGAGATTGACAACTACATAAAAGAAATACAACATGGGAGAGAAGATTTTTCTAGATTCAATCTATCAGAGCATGCAGGACTCTGCAAGGGAGGTGCGCCTCTCATTGGGGCGTCCATCATCGCATGCTACGCGACAGCAAGCATTACAGCAGGTAGCAATGTTGAAAGCTGCCAAAGAAGCCCAGCAAACTGGGAAATAGACGAACTACAAGAAAAGCTTATAGAGCAGTGGGCTAAAGCAGCAAAGCTATGGGAGGATAATTCTGAGCAAATTCTCTCCGCTAAGTTTGGACCTATGATAGCACAAGGCGCAGAGGCGAAGGTGTTTTATCATGATGGCGATATATCGGTAGTAAAAGAGCGGACATCAATCTATTCTACCTGGCAAAAGGCTCTTGATGCAATCGTGCTACATAATTGTCTTTTCCCCGAGACAGAGATGAAAGTAGTCGGATTTACTCGCGACAGCGACGGGCTCATGCGTATCGTGCTGACGCAGCCATACGTGAACTGCCTACGATTGGCTACAAAGGAGGAAATAGATGAAATGGTGAAGGCTAAAGGATTTCGAGATAATTGGAATGGGCAAGGTGTGAACTATATCTCAGATCGTCTGGCACTTGAAGATATGCATCCTGCTAATGTCTTTATTGATGAGACTACAGAGAAACCGATTTGCATTGACTGCATTGTGAAATTTGTGAAGAAATAAAAGACAGCGCGCAACAGGAAACTAAGAATTCGAAACGTCTCTTAAGCTTGGCCGCAGACAGAATTAACGTAGAGAATATCTTTGGAGAAATGGCGCTGAGCGAAAAGATATTCATAAGATGGTACAATTCAGTAACAGCATTGTTGATATCAAGTATCAACAGACTAGGGCGACTACGGCCGTGAACCCCTTGGGTATGCGAGAGATGCAGGCTCTGGCATACGAACATCGTGACAAACGGTTTCTGCTCATCAAGGCTCCGCCGGCCTCTGGCAAGAGCCGGGCGCTGATGTATATTGCGCTGGACAAGCTGGCGCATCAAGGCATTAGGAAAGTGGTGGTGGCTGTGCCCGAAAAGAGCATCGGGCGCTCGTTCAAGAACACGAATCTCGTGAGCGGCGGCTTCTTTGCCAATTGGGAAGTACCCACGTATTTCAACCTGACCGACGTGAAGAACGAGCAGGACAAGAAAGGGCGCTTCAAGGAGTTCTTTGCCCATAATGGCGCCAAGGTCTAAGGCGAGGTGTCAGGGGTGGGGTACAAGTGACGTTCAAGTGAGGTTAAATCTTCCAACCTCACCCGCTCCAATCCCCCAGCCACAAAAGCTTTCCGCGAATCCGAGTGAGGTTAACCCCAAATCCGAGTTTGCTCGTAGCAAACCGGCACCTTGAGCCGACTAACCCGCCCACTTACTCCGACCAACCCGCCATGTTCGAATAGGCAAGAAAAGCCCCAGAAGGTTAAAATTGATTTAAATCACACCTTATTATATATTTGTAAGAGATATTTTTTGTATCTTTGCAAATGCAATCTGCCTGTTGCGGCTGCGATGCTCTCTGAGGAGGGCGGAGCCGATGGGCGGAGCACTACATATTAGAAGGCGTTACTGACGCTTTGTTTTTGGTTGTTCAAAACTTCCACAATCGAACGGTGATTCAAAAACAAAAGCAGGGGTGACACCACGGGGTGTATCATATACTACTCCGTAGTGTGCTGCGAGGGTACTTTGTGCCCTCACGCACACTTTACGGGTGTACTATATACTCCTGCGTGGGTGTTTCTCTGTCTGTTTAATTACCAAGGCTGTGGAAGGCCGTGAACAACGAACAGGCATGAGTTAAGCACCCACGTTTTTTGTATGTAGTCAACAAATGAGAAAACAATCTGACTTTGGGTGTTTGTCAGAACAAATAGAAAAGGACAAGGCAATAAAGAGTAGCTGACAAACAAAAATACGAGAATCATTTCACTTCTGGTGACATAGAACTGGAAAACTAACACAACGCAGAAGCAGGAACGATAATGACCTCGCACGAACAGCGTGGGGGATTCGTCATGCTTCATTCTGCAGCGTTTCCAGTCGCTTATGTCACAAGCATGACGCCCCTGCGCTTCTTCGAAAACGCAGGGGCTTTTTGTGTCCTTCAGGAGAATCATAGCGGATGAATGTTTTTTCATTTTTCTCTGGAGCAGGTTTTTTGGATTTAGGCTTCGAATTAGAAGGCCATTATAATATCGTTTTTGTGAATGAATTCCACAGGGCTTTTAACGATGTCTATCGATATGCACGTCAACACATGGATTTGCCAGAACCCATTTATGGTCATCATGTGGAAAACATTATCCACTACATCGATGGGGAGCATCCGGAGATGATGCAACATTTGACGACTCTTGTTAATGAATCAAAGGAGCATGATTTAACTGGATTCATTGGTGGTCCTCCGTGTCCGGACTTTAGTGTAGCTGGGAAAAACAGAGGAAAAGATGGTGACAATGGCAAATTGTCTCAGACTTATGCGGATTTAATATGCCATGCACAGCCAGACTTCTTCCTTTTTGAGAATGTGAAAGGTTTATACAGAACCACAAGGCATAGGGCCTTCTTTGAGCACTTAAAACAGCAGTTTCGTGATAATGGATACTGTTTGACAGAGAGACTTATCAATTCACTTGAATACGGTGCTCCGCAAGATCGCGATAGAATAATTCTTGTTGGGTTTAATACAGATGCTATCAACAGACTTCATTTGCCGGTCAATAATGGAGATTTGTTAGACTTTCCTTGGCTGCAACACCAGCAATACAATTTAGAAGAAGTCAAAGCATTACCTTGGCCCCAAACGACACCATATCGTCTGGGTGTTCAAACTCCAATGCCAGATGGAATTGTAGAGGAGTTGACCGTTATGCATTGGTGGCATCAGAATGATGTTGAGCACCATCCCAATAGAAACATGTTCTTTCAACCTCGTGCAGGCTTAAGGCGTTTTGAGACGAAAGACGAGGGAGATGTAGAAAAGAAATGTTATAAGCGACTACACAGATGGAGGTTTTCGCCTACAGCAGCTTATGGAAATAATGAAGTGCATATACACCCATTCTTGCCACGTAGGATATCCGCTGCAGAAGCATTAGCCATACAAACCTTGCCTGCAAATTTAGTTCTGCCTCCAGACATTACGCTAACTGATGCCTTCAAAACAATAGGAAACGGCGTTCCTTTTGTTGTCGCAAATGGCGTTGCTGAAACCATTTATGAATACATTCATCAATTTAACCCTGAAATATGAAATTGACAATTGAACACGTCCTTGAGTTGATAGAAGTATTGCCAACCAATAAAGTTTTTGATTATGTAAGCGGAGGTGATAGTAAGGCAAAACTAATATCTGTTGACAAACAAAATCTAAAGGTTGATATTGTTCGTGTAAATGCTGATGAAACAGAGAAAAATGCAAGTATGACTACGGACATTCTTATCACATTATCGAACAGCATCAAAGAAAATATTCCGTTCAAGTTTGACAATGTACTTAATGGAAGTGGAAATGTACGTTCTACTATGGAAGCTATTTTTGCTCATACATCAGAGTTCTATTCTTGCAAAATAGGGCGTGTCAAACATTTAATCTGGGTACCACGTATACCTCATGAGATTGGTAAGATTGTAGACTATGATTTAATAAAAGATAAGATGACGGAAATTCTAAAGAATGAAACTGAATTCTCAAATCAGCCACTTCAGATAATTTTTTATGGTGCTCCAGGTACAGGAAAATCTCATGAAATAAAAGAAAAAACAAAGGGGAAGAGCGTTATCCGCACAACGTTCCATCCAGATAGCGATTATTCCACCTTTGTAGGCGCATATAAGCCTACTATGGAAGATGCCGAAACGATGGTAGTTCCTGTGGTGGTAAACAATGGAATCAGCCTTCAAGAAAAGGGAATTTTTATAGAAAAACGTATTGTTTATAAGTTCATCATGCAAGCATTCTTGAAAGCTTATCTTGGAGCTTGGAAGAAATACGCAGATAGAAAAAGTGATGAGGTTGAACCCCAATTTCTTGTAATTGAAGAAATCAATCGTGGCAATTGTGCCCAGATATTCGGTGATCTCTTCCAACTTCTTGATCGAAACGATGAACATTTCTCTGAATATCCGATAGAATCAGATACCGATCTGCAGAAAGAAATAGAGAGAGCGTTCAAGGAACATAAGAACTATAAACTTGAGCATGACATTGAGGTGGAAGACATCATTGAGGACTACACTAGTAATTATGATTCAACACTTTCTGAGGATATTCAACATGGCAGAGTACTGCTTCTTCCTCCCAACCTCTACATCTGGGCCACGATGAATACCAGCGACCAAAGTCTGTTCCCTATTGACTCGGCCTTCAAACGTCGTTGGGAGTGGGTGTATCAGCCTATCGATACAGCAAAGGAAACGTGGTACGTCAAAGTGGGAGAGAACCACTATAGCTGGACTGCCTTCCTCAACAAGGTAAACGACGAACTGCTGACCGACGAAACCGCTGAGGACAAACATCTGGGCTTCTACTTCTGCAAGGCGACGGAGAAGAAAGCGGGAACAGAGACCAAACCAAACGTCATTACGGCAGAGACTTTTGTGGGTAAGGTGCTGTTCTATCTGTGGAACGACGTATTCAAGGTGTATGGCATCCCATCAAGCATAGGCAGCAGCAAGGACTGGCCTTACAGGAAGTTCTACCAGACAAACGGAGAGGTGGACAAAGAGAAAGTGGCCAAACTGATGACGCAACTGAAGATAGACACAGACGCTGCTGAGGAACTACAGCCGGAAGAGGAATAAGCGGAGAGTCATGCGCATACTGATAGAAGAACACCAGTACAGAGCCGAGGCGGTGGAGAACATCATCACGGGGCTGACCAACCTGCGGAATATCAAAGGCAAGGTGTCGGTGAACCATGTGGGATACTACTTCAACCCTGCGCTGAACGACGGGCGCGGCGACACGGTGTTCATTCTGCCAAAGGTGCTTTTGCAGGATGTTGAGGGCGAAGAACTGCTGTTTGGCAAATACCCGCCAGAGCAAGTCATCAATCTGGCCGAGCAACAACTGCTGACACCCCAGGAATACGACTTCGTCTATCGGCTGTCTGTGTGGGTGTATCGGGCCATCGTAGTGTTTCGCGACGCTCATCCGGAGAGCGACGTGGTGCAGCAGCAATTGGTGCAGCACATGTCGAACGGCCGATTGAAGGAGTGCAACACCTTTCTTGATATCCTGCTGGCATTGCAGAAGTTCAATCGCGACAATCAGGATTTCTTTTTCTTCGTTTTGCGCAACCTGCATTCAGGCTTCAACAAAATCAACTGGACTCGCACCATCAGCAAGAGTCAGGCGGTGGTGCAAGATGATGTCCCCATTTATCTGAATCCTGTCAACAAGCGGAGACAAGTGAACTTTGATGAGGAGCTGCTCGTCATCTTCTTCTCTATCTTGAAATACATGCACACGCATTATGGCTTCCCAGTCAGCATACCTGTAAACTACGAACTGATAACGGGAACAAGGTTCGAGGCTTATCTGAACGGACGGGGACGCATGAGACTGCTGAGCATCAAGAACAAGTATTTCTCTGACAAGGCCGTCTATCTGTGGGAACTATGTTATGCCTTCTTTGACCTGAGCCGGAGAGTGAAGGTGGAGGTGAGCGCACAGGAGTATATCCTGGTAAAGAACTTCAATATTGTTTTTGAAGCTATTATAGACGAACTAATAGGAACCGACCGCAACCTGTTGCCAAAGCGGCTGGCCGACCAAAGTGACGGGAAGATTGTGGACCATCTCTGGATAGACGACATTCTGTTGCCAACGAGTGAAGAGACAGCCGTCTATTACATTGGCGACTCGAAATACTACAAGTACAGTACACCTGTGGGAGAGAACTCCATCAGCAAGCAGTTTACCTACGCCCAGAATGTGATTCAGTGGAGTTTCGACGCCCTGAAAGGAACAACAGAATGTAAGGACGAGCGGTACAAGATACGCCTGCGTGATGACAGGACTGAGGGGTACAACGTACTACCGAACTTCTTCATCAGTGCGAAGGTGGACTTTGAGAAGCTGGACTATAGCGTAGAGAACCTCCGCCTGCATGAAGGGCAGAACCAGCACGAATCATCGCAGTTCACCGACCGGCTGTTCGACCGGGACACGCTGTTGCTGAGCCATTATGATGTGAACTTTCTCTTTGTGCTGGCCATGTATGCCCGCAACAATGCTGCCAGCAAGCAGGCATGGAAGACAACCGTGAGAAAGCGATTCCGTGAGAGAGTGCAGGAGATTCTGAGCGCGAAGTACACCTTTTATGCCATGAAGGGATATGATGCAGCCGACTCAGAACAATACATCACCACGCATTTCCAGGAACTGCTTGGAAAACTGTATCGGACACCCAACGAAAAGAGTGTCTATACCCTTGCCATAGAGCGGAAAGGCGATGGCGAAGGGACTTTAGTTGAAGAACTGCGCAGGCATTTCTATGTGACGGAATGTAAACTGGAGGATAATCCGCAGGACAAGATAGATGAGCTGATAGAGAAGCAAGGGCAGATGCCCGTAGGTAAGTGCGTGGTTGTCGATGACAACTATTGTGAACAGACGGCAGAGCAGATACGCAGGGTCGGCCGCTATGCCATAGGTTTGGGCGATACTTCCGGTTCGCTTGCATTGGCCGAGGGCTTTATGAGTGCACGGTATCTTGTGCTGCACAAACTGACGGCTCCTATTGTGTTCGCTCTAAAAAGCGGACCGCAGCTCATTACCAAGGAACAGCTGAAGGATACTCCGTACAAAATGAAAGACAGCCAGGTCTACATATTATTTCATATAGAGAGCGAAGAGCCTTTTATAGCCAAGAAAGTAAGTCAGTATGCTTTGAACCATCCGCCTATGGGCTTATCGAGACGCCAATCATATGTGACTGACATCAACTTAATGCTTCAGGTATAGTGCAGGCTCTAAGAGAAAAATTTGTAGATTCCGCAGATTTTTAACTGCAAATCATATGCTAGTTTCAGCTTTTATTCGTATATTTGCAACCACAAATGCGAAGTAGGAATAATTGTTGATGTCTCAATATGAACGAAGGATATTTGGATTTTGACGAGTATATCCGCCAAGGAGAACCCTCCCAGAGGGAAAAGGCAGGCTATTGGCAGACGGCTATAGGTCTTCAGGCTGTAGATGGCTTGAAGGTTTCAGGCTATCTGCAAAACACGGCGTGTCGGCATATTGAAGGAGATATAACGATAGATGAGGCGCGTGAACTCGTCAATCAATATTATATTACAAAGACTGCCCACGATGCTCATGATGAGGACAAGGAAGAGGCAGACCGCGTTTCATTGAATATCGTAAAAGTTTTGTCAAGTCCTACTTTTGATTTCAGCACAGGTGGCTATCAGTCTGTTCATCGTCGCGTTTTCGAGGGCGTGATGAAGCATGCCGGAGAGTTCCGCAAATACGACATTACAAAAAAGGAGTGGGTATTGGAAGATGATACCGTACTCTATCTGAATTGGGAAGACCTGCGTCGTGCTATTGACTATGATTTAGAGCAGGAACGTGTTTATAGCTATAAGGGAAAGAGCCAAGATGAAATGATAAGTCATCTGACAAAGTTTGTCTCAGGATTGTGGCAGATACATGCCTTTGGCGAGGGAAATACCCGTGCCACAGCTGTTTTCACTATTCAATATCTGCGCTCGTTGGGATTTGGTGTGAACAACGATTTGTTTGCAAAGCATTCTTGGTATTTTCGTAATGCATTGGTTCGTGCTAACTATCACAATATAGCAAAGGGAATAGACTATACCCCAATATATCTTGAACGCTTCTTCCGCAATCTGCTTTTGGGTGAGCAATGGGATCTGCGCAACCGCTATCTGCATATTCATCCGACAGAAGAGTGGCGTGTTCAGCCGAACTTGGCAACCCCCTCAAGTACCCCCTCAAGTACCCATCAAGCACCCCATCAAGTTCAGGACAAGCTGCATACGGACAATGTGCTCATTATTCGTCTGATAAAGGTAATAGGCCAAGAACAGTTGTCAATTAAGCAGATGCTTGAAGGGGTTGGATTGAAAGACAGGATGAATTTCTTAGAATATCACCTCAACCCTGCTATTCAGGAAGGATTTGTCCGCATGCTCTATCCACAATCCCCTCGCCACCCACGGCAGAAATATCTGCTGACGGTGAAGGGAATGGCCCTATTTAACGAATTAACGAAAGAAAAATAAACTATTGCCAGAAGGGGGTGAAGTGTTAAAGTTATGTTAAAATCTCAGAAGGTCTGCCGGCTTTCTTAGGATTTTGCTTACCTTTGCGCCAAATTCGCACTTAAAAAAGTCTATCACATTAAAACGTATGGAAAAAAGAATCGACAAAAGCGTAATTGGTCGCTGGGCGACGCAAATGAGGATATAGCCCCGAGGCTGTATTTCTTTTTGCTGATTACCCACGCTGACGCTGCGTCGATCGTTCTTTGACTTAATGCTACAAATGCGGTTTATGTGATAGAGACAACAAAATCTCTATGTTGACTTACTGGGCAGGTCGTCACCGACTTCTGCCCCAATGACTCTTGCGCCCTTTTTCAGGGCATCGTTTTAGGATATTTTTTCGATTTTACACACATTGACACCTATGGAAAATATCAATGACATCAAAGTCTCTCTGGCTACCAGCAGCAAGACTCGCTATGCCAACGGTAACATTATCGTGAAACTCTCTCTACATGACCCGGCCTTCGCCGACAACTACGAAAACTCCTACAGTTGCTACATCTTTGCCGAAGACTTCTACCCGATGTGCAATTCGCTCGAATCCTGCGCCCAGTTCGGCTTTGAGTGGCCGGCACTGACTTACGTCCTCTCAAGTTCCCATATCTGGATGCCGGGTAAATATGCTTTGTATATACGCGACAAGGATGATGTGCTGATACGCGCTGACCTTACTATCGACAAGCGGAACCGCACCAAGGTAAGAAACATCTGTGAATGTGCGATGCTCGGTTCGGAGGATGTGATGACGACCTGTCTGGCCACTGACGAAACCTGGTGCAAAATGGCCGACAAGCCGGGCGTGAGCATACTCAGGCAGAGGGCCATAGAATCGATGAGGCTCTGTGTGCTCAACAACCTGCGCAAGGAGAAGGGCTACGGCCAGCTCGACGAGTGCAAGAACCTGCTCATCTGCACCGTCAACAACGACATCGACGCGATGACACTCAAATGCCTGCACATGCTGATGCGTGTCAAGGGGACGATGAAGATACTCGACTGCTCGACGCTTTTCGACGTCACCAACAACAACCCTTATGAGCCGCTTACCGAGGAACTGCGACAGGAGGATGGGACCTCCTACTGCCTGACGTGCCCGAGCGCGCTGCTGGGCACCGGCGGAAAGATCATCGTCAAGCGCATTACCGACAAGATACGGCAGGCGGGCGGAAAGGGAGCGCTCTGGATCTGTGGTACCCGCTACGAGATTGACAGCGTGCTCGACATGTTCCCCTCGCTGAAGGACTACTTCCCCTCAGCCAACCGTCTGCAACTCAAGCCCTACACGGCCTTCGAAATGGTGCAGGCCTTCAACGACGCCATTGCCGGCAGCGGAATGTGGATACATGACGAGGCCCGGCACGCACTCGTCAGCGCCGTCGTGAAAGGCTTTGAGGCTGGGAACCTGGCTTCATGGACTCAGGCTGACATACGCCACTTCGTCGACGAGGAAGTAAGACCGCAATTCCTCAAGCGCGTGCTCAGCGACATCGACGTCGACGACCCGGGCATACTCATAGCCGATGACCTCTGCCTCGAGAAGCTGGCCGCCAGCCGCTCGACATTCGAGGAGAGCATGCGCCAGCTTGACAAGATGGTGGGCCTCGACGACATCAAGCAGAGCATTACCACCATGGCCAACCGCACCTACTTCTACACCCAGCGCCGCCGCCTGGGACTGAAGACCAGCGACAAGTCGGTGTTCCACGCCATCTTCACCGGCAACCCCGGCACCGGAAAGACCACCGTGGCCCGCATGCTGGGTAAGATCTACCGCTCATTGGGACTGCTCTCACGGGGCGACGTCATAGCCGTAGACCGTACGCGGCTCGTGGGGCGATACATCGGCGAGACCGAGGAGAACATGAAGACAATACTCGAGGAGGCACGCGGCAACGTCCTCTTCATCGACGAGGCTTACACGCTCTACGACGGCTCCGGCGACCGCAAGGACTACGGCGCAAGGGTCATCGACTCGCTGCTTACCGTGCTGACCCAGCCCGACCCAGACATGCTCATCGTCTTCGCCGGCTACGAGAAGGAGATGGACGCGATGCTGCAGACCAACCCCGGACTCTTCGGACGGTTCCCCTACAAGTTCCGCTTCGGCGACTACTCGGCCGACCAGCTCATGGAGATTGCCTGCCACCTCTTCGCCGAGGACGAATATGTGCTCACCGCCGCCGCACACTCAGAGCTGCTCAAGTCTATTCAGCAGACACTACAGCAGCGTACCAAGAACTTCGGCAATGCTCGCTGGGTGGAGCAGTTCGTCAGAAACGGCATCATCCCGGCTCTCGCCGACCGTGTATCGGCCCTCGGCGCACCGGCCACCACTAAGCTCTACCAGACCGTCGAGGCCGCCGACGTGAAGGCTGCCTACGTGAAGTTCAACCCGAAGACCATCGAACTGCACCCCCGCCACCAGATCGGCTTCAGTGCTTAACACCAGTATGCTGCTATGATCAACGATTTCAAGAACCAGACTTCACAGACCATCTTCCGCTTCCTGTCGCTGTTAGGACAGGAGGCGGACGTCTACTCACGCCGGGTGGATAACATCTGCTCAACGCTGGAGAAAAGCAACGCCTATATATACGTCAAAGGCAGCGAACTCGTACTCGTGCTCATTGACTACATGATGAAAAATACGCGCGAAATAGCCGAACTCGACTTCTGCGAACGCGACAAGGAAGCTAAGTTTCAGGATGTCAGCACACCGGAACTGGCACACGAAAACGTCTGCCGCACCAGTCCTGTCTGGAAGGTCTGTCAGGGTGCCCTGTCCATGCGCGAACTCATCGCCCCAACCATAGCCGAGCCACTCGAGGTGCATGCCGTGCTCATCACGACAAGCAACATCATCAACTACGAGGAACTCAAGATTGCCGCACTGTGGCGATGCGATGACATCAGCATGACCATCCTGCAATGCTGCTACGACTTCTACGAGCAATGGCAGATTTACAAGCTGCCAATCAACGACAACCACCTGCTGCCAGGGTATGAGTACCTGGAGACCTACCAGAACGAACTCTCTTCGGAGGAAATGCGGGAGTTTAAGAGCCAGCTTGACCGGATATTTGGAAAGGAGGCCGACGGTGAGGACCAACAGAACTTGGACTTAGGCCTCGACGATGACTTCGACTTCGACACCTACGGCTTCGACGATGAGGAACAGGAGGAGGATGAGTGCGCAACAACTGAAACGGAATGCAGCAACGCTGAGATAGAGGCCCGCATTGCTGCCTGCACATCGGCTGAAGAGCTCCGCCGTCTTATAGTCCTGCGCGCCAAGTTAGCAGTGAAAAGAGACAAAATATGTTGAAAGGGTGTAGTTTTTCAGTGTTTTCTGCGTCTAATCCATAAAAAAGCAGTACTTTTGCACCGCAATAATAAACAAGAATCATTATGAAGACAAGGAAAATCTTTGCAACACTTGTGCTGGCCGTGGCCAGCTTCACAACGGCAGCTGCACAGCAGCAACAGATGCAGATGCCGCCCATCCCCGTTGACCCCGACGTGCGCATTGGCAAGCTCGACAACGGACTGACCTACTACATCCGCCACAACGAGTGGCCGGAGAAGCGGGCTGAATTCTACATCGCACAGAAGGTGGGCTCCATTCAGGAGGACGACACGCAGCGCGGTCTGGCACACTTCCTCGAGCACATGGCCTTCAACGGCTCGAAGCACTTCAAGGGCAACGAGCTGCTGCGCTGGTGTGAAAGCATCGGCGTGAAGTTCGGCACCGACCTGAACGCCTACACCTCAATCGACCAGACGGTCTATAATATAAGTAATGTACCCACCACGCGCGAGGGCATCGTCGACTCATGCCTGATGATTCTCTGGGACTGGGCCGACGGCCTGCTCCTGGAACAGGAGGAGATTGAGAAGGAGCGCGGCGTCATACACGAGGAGTGGCGACTGCGCACGTCGGCCCAGATGCGTATGCTGGAGCGCGACCTGCCCAAGCTCTATCCCGGCTCGAAGTACGGCCACCGTATGCCTATCGGTCTGATGGAGATTATCGACAATTTTGAGCGCCCATTCCTGCAGCAGTACTACGAGAAGTGGTACCGCCCCGACAACCAGGGTATCATCGTGGTCGGTGACGTCGACGTCGACAAGGTGGAGCAGAAAATCAAGACGATGTTCTCGCAGATTGCCAAGCCTGGTGCCGATGCTGCCAAACTGGAGCAGGTGGACGTGCCCGACAATGCCGAGCCTATCGTCATCATCGACAAGGACAAGGAGCAGCGCATCGACATGGCCGAGGTGATGTTCAAGCATGAGGCCATCCCCGACTCGGTGAAGGGCTCGCTGGAATATCTCGTGGCCAACTACATGAAGAACGTGGCCGTCGGCATGCTGAACAGCCGACTCGGCGAACTGGCCGAGAAGCCCGACTGCCCCTTCCTGCAGGCGTCGGCCAGCGACGGCACCTACGTGCTGTCGAAGCCCAAGGACGCCTTCGATCTGGGCATCGTGCCTAAGGAGGGCAAGATGAACGAGGCCGTGAAGACCGTCGTTGCCGAAGCCCGCCGCGCCGCAGAGTTCGGTTTCACCGCTACGGAGTACGGCCGCTCGAAGGCCAACACGCTGAGCGCGCTCGACAAGCAGTATTCGAACAAGGACAAACGCTACAACTCGCAGTTTGTCAACCAGTATGTGCAGCACTTCCTTAACAACGAGCCGATTCCCTCTATCGACGACTACTATCAGCTGATGAAGCAGTTGGTGCCTGCCATTCCCATCGATGCCATCAACGCCGTGATGGCCCAGCTCATGCCGAAGAGCGACTCGAACCTCGTGGTGCTGAACTTCAACCAGGAGAAGGACGGGGCCACTTACCCCACTGAGGCTGGACTGCTTGGCGCCATCCGCGACGCCCGCGCCCAGCAACTGACGGCCTGGGTCGACAACGTGAAGGACGAGCCCCTGATGACCACCCTGCCCAAGCCGGGCAAGATTACCAAGGAGGTGAAGAACGATAAGTTCGGCTATACGGAACTGACGCTGCAGAACGGCGTAAAGGTCATTCTGAAGCAGACCGACCTGAAGAAGGACCAGGTGCTGCTGACGGGTGAGGGCTGGGGCGGCTCGGCACTCTACGATGTCAAGGAGCGCGCCAACATCGCCCTGTTCAACGATGCTGTCGAGGCCAGCGGACTGGGTGCCTTCTCACACACCGAGCTGACCAAGGCCCTGGCCGGAAAGATTGCCGGTGCCACGCTCTCGATGAGTACCCAGCGCACCAACGTCAACGGCTCGTCGACTCCCACCGATGTTGAGACGATGATGCAGCTCGTCTACCTCTACATGACCAGCAACATCAAGAAAGACGAACAGTCGTACGACCAGATGATGAAGACTACCGAACTGCAGCTCAAGAACCGTCTGCTGCAGCCCGAGGCCGTGTTCAGCGACTCGCTGAGCCTGACGCTGACCAAGCACAACCCCCGCTTCAAGAACCTTGACGTTGAAGACCTGAAGGACGTCAGCTACGACCGCATCCTCCAGATGGCCAAGGAGCGCACGGCAAACGCCGCTGCCTTCACCTTCACCATCATCGGTAACTACGACGAAACCAAGATCCGCCCACTCGTTGAGCAATACCTCGGTTCGCTGCCCTCACAGAAGAACATTGTGAAGGGCAAGGACGTTTCGACTGACTACACAGGCAAGGTGGTGAACAACTTCAAGCACAAGGCTGAGACGCCGAAAGCCATGGCCGTCATGCACTGGTATTCCGAGAAGATACCTTACACACTTGAGAACATCGTACGCTCGCAGGCTGCAGGACAGGTGCTGCAGATGGTCTATCTGAAGGAAATCCGCGAGGAGGCCAGCGCCGCCTACACCGTACAGGCTCAGGCTGATGTCAGCCGCGACGACTTTGGCGACGAGGCCAGCATCTTCGCCGTCTGCCCGATGAAGCCCGAGAAGGCCGACGTTGCCCTGAGCATCATGCGCCGCGCCGTCATGGACATGGCTGCTGGCAAATGTGATGCCGATATGGTGACGAAGGTGAAGGAGTATATGCTGAAGAATCTCGGCGACGCGCAGAAGAACAACGGCTACTGGGCCGGCCGTATCGATGCATGGCGCAAGTGGAACCTCGACCTGCATACTGACTGCGAGAAGACCATCCAGGCCCTCACGCCCCAGAGCATCTGTGCCTTCGTGACCGAGGTGCTGAAGTCGGGCAACGAGGCTGAGGTCGTCATGTTGCCGGCAGAATAAATAAGGTAAAAAAGTAAAAAAACGAAAAAAGGGAATGTCATATTTATTTTCATCGGAATCTGTTTCGGAGGGCCATCCCGACAAGGTGGCCGACCAGATAAGTGACGCCATTCTCGACCAGTTCCTGGCATACGACTCGAAGGCCCGCGTGGCCTGCGAGTCGTTTGTCACGACCGGTCAGGTGGTTCTCATGGGTGAAGTCAGCAGCGATGTCTACATCGACTTGCAGACCATAGCACGCAAAACCATCAATAAGATTGGCTATACAAAGGCTGAATACCAATTCGACGGCAACTCGTGCGGCATACTCAGCGCCATCCACGAGCAGAGCCAGGACATCAACCGAGGCGTTGACCGCGAGGAAGAAGAAGAGCAGGGCGCCGGCGACCAAGGCATGATGTTCGGCTACGCCACCAACGAGACGGAAAACTACATGCCCGTCACGCTCGACTTGGCCCACCTCATCATGCGCACCCTTGCCGACATCCGCAAGGAGGGCAAGGTAATGACCTACCTGCGCCCCGACGCCAAGAGCCAGGTAACGGTGCAGTACTCGGACGAAGGCATCCCCGAGCGCATCGACACCATCGTGGTCTCGACACAGCACGACGAGTTCGACGAGGACAAAGCGATGCTGGACCGCATCAAGGACGATGTCATCAACATCCTCATCCCGAGGGTGAAGCAGCAGATACACTCGCAGAAAGTGCTCGACCTCTTCGACTCTGACATCTACAACGTCAACCCTACGGAAGAGAATCTCAACGCCCCAGGCATCAAGCTCTTCGTCAATCCGACGGGCAAGTTCGTCATCGGCGGTCCCCACGGTGACACCGGCCTGACGGGCCGCAAGATTATTGTCGATACCTATGGCGGCAAGGGCGCCCACGGCGGCGGTGCCTTCTCGGGCAAGGACTCCTCGAAGGTCGACCGTTCTGCAGCCTACGCAGCCCGCCACATCGCCAAGAACTTGGTGGCTGCCGGCGTCAGCGATGAGATTCTGGTGCAGATCAGCTACGCCATCGGCGTAGCCAAGCCCATGAACATCTACGTCAACACCTACGGACGCTCGCGGGTGCAGATGACCGACGGCGAGATTGCCAAGAAGATTGAGCAGCTGTTCGACCTGCGCCCCAAGGCCATTGAACGCTCGCTGAAGCTGCGCCAGCCGATGTATCTGGAAACCGCTGCCTACGGCCACATGGGCCGCAAGAACGAAACCATCAGGAAGAAGTTCACCAGCAACTATCACGAAACCTGTGAGATTGATGTGGAACTCTTTACCTGGGAGAAGCTCGACCGCGTCGATGACATCAAACGGGAGTTTGGCCTGTAAATGTTTCTACAGCAAGATTCCATAGTAAGCGAACACACGGTGTCGGCGGGCGTTGCCGATACCGTCGTACACAAAACGGCACGTCCGCAGACACCCTACCAGGTGTTGCGGATGCTGCCTAAAGACGCTACGCCCGCCCAGCAGGACTCCGCTATTCAGGCATGGTTCAAGCCTGGCAAGATACACTACAGCGACCGCCCCGATACCCTCCACCTGCCCGGTCACGACGCAGGACGCTCGCTGAAGGACGTCAGTCTGCCACAATACTACCGCGAGTCATTCTTCGCCAACGACTCACTGCTCCACCCGGAGCTGACCGGCGGACGCCCGGGCATCGCCGGCGACCCTGTGCCCTACACCGTTCGCGGCGACGATGCCATTGCGTGCATGCTCCTCTTCTGCTTTGTGCTGGCCATCACAGCCTTTGCCTATTCGCGCCAGGCCATACTCCACCAGCTGAAGGACTTCTTCTACATACCCCGGACTGACAAAACATCGTCGAGCGCGTCGAGCGAGAAGTTCCCGTTTCATATCTTCCTCAGCATACAGACCTGTCTGCTGCTGGCCATCACTTACTATTTCTATATCACCCACTATGTTGCTGACACCTTTTTGCTTGATGCACCCTATGAACTCATTGGAATATTCTTCGGTGTGTTCATTGCCTACTTCATCTTCAAGATTATCATCTACAAAGTGGTGAACCTCATCTTCTTCAGAAGTAAAAAAAGTAAACAATGGACGTGGACGCTGACGTTCATAACCGCCCTCGAAGGCATCGCTCTTTTCCCCGCTGTCATTTTGCAAGTGTACTTCAACCTACCGATGCAAAATGTCGTATATTATTTTATTTTCGTGCTGATTTTAACCAAAATATTGACAATTTACAAGTGCCGAGTTATCTTTTTCCGGCAAATTAGTGATTTTCTGCAAATTATTTTGTACC
>JAEEGI010013334.1_pt1 | contig 17453 bp, 14 predicted proteins | sample 8958751 | NCBI WGS metagenome assembly JAEEGI01 (sample SAMN16246545, study PRJNA631951) | gut metagenome | biome: gut microbiome; feature: rumen; material: KS-attached | host: Bos | place: Iran: Karaj | collected 2018-10
GTGTAACTGATTGTAATAATAATACATTGTATACAACAGTACCACCTAAATTAAAAGGATTAGCTAAAATAATGGCAGAAAATTCTTACTTAGATAATGGTAAGAGTGGATTTGTAACATCATGCGAAGGAATAAAGTTTGATGCCATATCATCTGATACAAATGGAAAAGGGATATATGAGATTTCAAGTACTAAGAATGATACATATCCAATATATTATTACCGTGGAGCAGTAGACAATAATAATGTTAAATTTGCCAATTTCTGCTGGAAAGCAATTCGTACAACAGATACTGGAGGAGTAAAACTAATATATAATGGAAGCCCTGACGGAAGTGGCAATTGTAGTAATACAACAGGTACCAATACCCAAATAGGAACAAGTAAATTTAGAACAATTTATACTTCTCTATCAGATGTCGGATATATGTATGGAACAAGATATAGTTATTCATCTAAAGCATCATCTAGTCTTAACACACCATATGTATATGGTAATGATGTAACATACTCTGGAGGAGCATATACATTAAAAAATACAATGACATCTACAGGAACATGGAGTAATGACTATAATACATTAAATAATAATCATTATACATGTTTTAGTGTAGGAGCAACCTGCTCAAATGTTTATTATATATATTATACAGATATGGATACTGCATACTATATTACCTTGACAAATGGTAAAAAGGTAAGTGATGCGTTAGATGAAATGTTTAATGAAAGTAATATAAATACAACAGATAGTACTGCAAAAACAGCCATAGACACCTGGTATAACTCTAATCTTTCAATTTATACACCATATATAGAAGATACAGTATATTGTAATGATAGAAGTATAAGTGAATTAAATGGATGGAATCCAAATGGAGGAGATTCGACTAAAGATTTATACTTTAGTTCAAGGACAAGAGTATGGACGAACTATAGCCCAAGTCAAACGTGCTCAAGAGAATTAGATAGATTTACGGTTTCAAGCTCAAAAGGAAATGGCAAACTTGCTTTTCCAGTAGGACTAATAACAATTGATGAAGTAATGTATGCCGGAGGGAAAGCAAATATAGCAAATAGCACGTATTATTTATATACTAATCAAACTTACTGGTCTTTCTCACCTCACTGTTTCGTCAGCCCCAATGGTGCAAATGAGTTTAATGTGTACTCTACTGGTAGCATTATCGGTTACTATGTTGACGGTACTACTGGGCTTCGTCCAGTCATTTCCTTAAAAGCTACAGATGTAGTAGAATCTGGTAATGGTACTCAAAATAATCCATATGTGATTAAGACTAGTTAAAATAGTATTATAATTATTGATAAAATTGGTAAAAGATATTGAATTATTAATAAAAAATTATTATAATATGTATATTCTTATATGTTTAGTAGTAGTAATATTATTATTTATTTAAGAGAGATTGTGGTTGGTGGAAACAATTATAAATGTAGTATGAACTTGACTAAGGTTATCATATAACGTTACTCGCGATAAGAGATTAAGTTGTATAGAGTAATCTATAAAATAAGGTGGTACCGCGAACTATTCGTCCTTATGGATGAGTAGTTTTTATTTGAGGTGATATTATGAAAGAAAATATTATATTAACTGTCCTCTCATTTATATTAGTATTAATTATATATGAGATATTTATAGTTAATAAGGCTAAGAAAAATAGGGATAAAGTCCCAGTAGAAATTAAATATATTGTGAAGAAATATGGAATAAATATAGATAAAATTAATTATAATCAGTTATTACAGGTTGTGGCTTTGACTAGTGCTTTTGATATTGCATTGATTGCATTTGTGATGAGTTTAATCCCAAATTTTGTGATTGAATTGTTAATAGGCTTATTATTATTTGTACCTGTAATATTTGTTAGTTTTAGTTTTATTGGTAAAAGATATAGAAAGAAGATGAAAGATAATGAGTAATTATACAAAGATAGAAAAGAAATGGCAAAAGTATTGGGATGATCATCATACTTTTGAGGTTAAAAATGGTGCGAAAGGTGAAACTTTTTATGACTTAGTAGAATTTCCTTATCCTAGTGGAGAAGGATTACATGTAGGTCATGTTAGAGTTTATACTGCGACTGATGTTTTAGCTAGAATGAAGAGAATGCAGGGATATAATGTGTTATATCCAATGGGATGGGATGCTTTTGGAGCACCTGCTGAGAGATATGCGATTAGAAAACATATTCATCCTAGGGATGCGGTTAAAGAGAATATTAAGACATTTAAAGATCAAATGAAATCTATTGGTTTTTCATTTGATTGGTCTAGAGAGTATTCAACAACTGATCCTGATTATTATAAATGGACTCAATGGCAATTTATTCAATTTTTTAAACATGATATGGCTTATAAAGCAGAGACTAAAGTTAACTGGTGCCCTACTTGTAAGATGGTGTTATCTAATGAAGATGCTGCTGGTGGTGTTTGTGAACAATGTGGCACTATGGTTGAGCAAAGAGAAAAAAGTCAATGGATGATTAGAATGAGTAAGTATGCGGATGATTTACTTGAAGGATTAAAAGATACTAATTTTGCTGATAGAGTTAAATTAGGTCAAATAAATTGGATAGGTAAATCTGAAGGTGTTGAGATGGATGTAGATATTGTTGGAGGAGGAAAATTCTCTATATTTACTACATGTATTGAAACAGTATATGGTATTACTTTCTTTGTAATTGCTCCTGATGGAAAATTAATTAAAGAATTAATGCCTAGAGTAAAAAATAAACAAGAAGTTGAAAGATATATTAAAGAAACTTCTCTTAAGAGTGGAATGGAGAGAACAGAACTTAATAAAGGTAAGAGTGGTTGTCTTGTTGATGGAATTAAAGCAATTAATCCAATTAATGGAGAAGAAGTACCAATTTATTTAGGAGATTTTGTTTTAGGAGATTATGGTACAGGAGCTGTTATGGCTGTTCCAGCTCATGATCAAAGAGACTATGAATATGCAAAAGAACATCATTTAGAAATTAGACAAGTAATTGAAGGTGATGGTTGTGATATTGACCATCAATCATATGAAAAAGGTGATTACTTAGGTAAGGGAGCTAATCTTATTAATTCTGATGAATTTAATGGTTTAACTGTTGAAGAGTCTAAAGATAAAATAACTGATAAGTTAGAAAAGATGGGTATTGCGCGTAGAGTAAATAATTATAAAATGAGAGATTGGGTATTTGGTAGACAAAGATTCTGGGGTGAACCAATTCCAATGATTAATTGTCCAGATTGTGGATGGGTACCAGTACCAGATGAAGATTTACCAGTAGTATTACCTGATGTAGTAGAGTATGAACCTACTGAGACTGGAGAAAGTCCACTTGCTAATATTGAAGAATTTGTTAATTGTAAATGTCCTAAGTGTGGAAAAGATGCTAAAAGAGAGACAGATACTATGCCTCAATGGGCTGGTTCTTCTTGGTATTTCTTAAGATATATGGATCCTAAGAATGATAAAGAATTAGCTTCTATGGATGCGATGAACTATTGGAATAGAGTAGATTATTATGATGGTGGTATGGAGCATACTGCACGTCACTTATTATATGCTAGATTCTGGATACAATTCTTATATAATATTGGATTAGTACCAAAGAAAGAAATGATTTGGACTAGAGTTAGTCATGGTATGATACTAGGAGCTAATGGAGAAAAGATGTCTAAGTCTAAAGGAAATGTAGTTAATCCAGATGATATCGTTAATGCATATGGGGCAGATACTTTAAGAGTATATGAAATGTTTATTGGTGATTATACTCAAGATGCTCCTTGGAATGTTGATTCTTTAAAAGGATGTGATAGATTCTTAAGAAGAGTTGAACGTTTAGGAGAAAAATTAAATGATAAATCTGGTTATACTGATGAAGTGTTAGTTAATAAAACTATTAAAAAAGTTACTATTGATAATGCTAATATGAAATATAATACTGCGATTAGTCAATTAATGATTATGTTAAATGAATATGAAAAATATGAGTCTATTACTAAAGATGATTATCGTATCTTATTAGTATTATTAAATCCTGATGCTCCACATATTACTGAAGAGTTAAATGAAAAATATAAATTAGGTAAAGTAATATGTGAAAGTAAATGGCCTGAATATGATGAGAATAAAATTGTAGAAGATAAAGTTACTATTGCGGTACAAGTAAATGGTAAAGTTAGAGGTACAATTGAAATAGATAAAGATTTAGATGATGATAAAGTATTAGATAAAGCTTTTGAAGTAGAGAATGTTATGAAGTTTATAGATGGTCATGAAATAATTAAGAAGATTGTTGTTAAGAATAAAATAGTTAATATTGTAGTTAAGTAATATTAACTATTTTATTGTAAATAATGCATATTTTAGATATAATAAATTTACTTAGGAGATGAAACTATGAAGAAAAACAACATAATTTATTTAATAATAAGTTTTCTAATAGTTTTTTCTTTTTCTATTAATTTGAGTATTATTAATTCAAATATAAGTGGGATTTTTTCATTGTTTTATATATTGTCATTTTTTGGTATATATAAATTTCTTATTAATAGAGAAAAAAAGAAAAGAAATGTATTTTATTTAATAATGAGTATTATTATTAGTATAGTTACTGTTCTTATTACTTGTATTGATAATTATAGTATATTGTCTTTTAATTTATACTTAGTAATTAAATTATTATTTATGATTATTGGATATATATTTATATTTTATTATTTAATAGATTATTTATTTATTGGGTTAAATAAAATTACTTATAAAAAAACTAAGAATAAGATTATTGAATTTATATTTGATAAACATCCATTTATATCATCATTTATAATTATATTAATATGTTATATACCAGTTCTTTTAATATTTTATCCAGGTATATTAATGAATGATGGGGCAGATGTTATTAGAGAGTATTATTGTTTAAGAACATTTAGTACTAATTATATTAATTTAATTGATCCAAATGTATGTATTAATACACATCATAGTGCATTTTATGCTTATATATTAGGCTCTTTATTTAGTATGAAAAATCCAGTATTAAGTGTATTTATGTTTGCTTTAATACAAATTATTATTCAAGCTTTAGTATTAGCTTATTCAATTAGATTATTAAAGAAAATGAATATTAATTATGTAGTTAGAGTAATTATTTTATTATTATATTGTTTCTTACCATTTTATAATATTAATTCTATTGGTATATATAAAGATATTCTTATTAGTAATTTATGTCTATTATTTATATGTTTAATAATAGAGTTTACTATATTAAAAGAAAATAATAATTGGAAATTATTCTTTATATTATTGTTCTCTTTGTTAATAGCTTTATTATCTAGTAAGGGATTCTTTATTGTTACTTTATCCTTATTATTATTGGTATGTGTTTCATTTAAATCTATGAGATGGAAATCATTATTATTTATTTTACCTATAATTATATTTGAATTATATAGTGGTATTTTATTACCTAAGTTACATGTTACTAATGGTAGTATTAGAGAAGCATTAGTTATTCCTATACAACAAGTATCTAATTATGTTGTTAATAATTATGATAAAGTAACTGATGAAGAAAAGAAAACTATTGGTAATATATTAGAATATGATAAGATTAAAGATAAGTATAATCCTACTAGTGCTGATAGTGTAAAATGTAATATCTTTAATAAAGATTATACAGATGAAGAGTTAAGTGCTTTTATGAAACTATGGATTAAATTATTCTTTAAAGATCCTACTTCTTATATAAAAGCGCATGCTCAAGTAAGTCGTGCTTATTTAAGTTTAAATACTATTAATTATGATTATAAAAATAAAGTTAATATTGTATATTGGGGACCTTCTGTTAAAAATTATGGTGATGATAATTTAAAAGAAGAATTAGTATTGATTCATCCTGAATTAATTCATGAAGTTAGAACTATTTATACTGTTATTACAAGGATACCTATTATTAATATTTTATTTGTATTTGGTTTTTATACATGGTTATTACTATTATTATTATTTAAATTAATAATTGATAAAAAGATTAGACTAATAGTTCCTTTCATTCCATCTTTGGTTGTATTATTATTTTGTTTTGTATCGCCTGTAAATGGTTTATGGAGATATATATATCCTATTATATATAGTACTCCTGTATTAATTTGTTATTATGTATTTATTAATAAAAAGGAAAAAATATAATATATTGGGAGGTTTTTATGAAAAAAGAAAATGTTTTTGAAGGAAAGAAAATAGCGGTATTAATACCTTGTTATAACGAGGCTATTACTATTGAGAAAGTGGTTAAGGACTATAAGAGTGTATTACCTGAAGCAGATATTTATGTATATGATAATAACTCTAGTGATGGTACTGATAAGATTGCGAAGAAAGCAGGAGCAATTGTTAAATATGAATATCGTCAAGGTAAAGGTAATGTTATTAGAACTATGTTTAGAGACATAGATGCTGACTGTTATTTAATGATTGATGGTGATGATACATATCCAAAAGAAAATGCTAGAGAAATGTGTGAACTTATATTAAATGGTAAAGCAGATATGGTTATTGGAGATAGATTATCTAGTACATATTTTACTGAGAATAAGAGACCATTTCATAACTTTGGTAATAAGATAGTTAGATTCTCTATTAATAAGTTATTTAAGTGTCAGGTTAAAGATATTATGACTGGTTATAGAGCATTTAGTTATGATTTTGTTAAAGGATTCCCTGTACTTAGTAAGGGATTTGAAATAGAAACTGAAATGACTATTCATGCAGTTGATAAAAATTATAAATTAGTAGAAGTTCCTGTTACTTATAGAGATAGACCAGAAGGATCTGAATCAAAACTAAGTACCTATAGTGATGGATTTAAAGTACTTAAGACTATTGCAACATTATTTAAAGAATATAAACCTAGTGCATTCTTTAATATTATAGCTATATTATTCTTAATAGTTGGTATTTGTATAGGATTACCTGCATATATTGGTTATTTTAAAACTGGGTTAGTAGAGAAGTTCCCTAGTTTAATAGTTAGTTGTTTCTCTTTCATGATTTCATTATTATTCTGGGTTACTGGTATTTTATTACAAGTAATAGTTAAAAAGCATAAACAATTATATGAATTATATTTAAATTTAAATAAAAAAAATAAGTAGATTAAATCTACTTTTTTTTGATATAATTTTTAAAAGAAATAGAGGTGATAGGTTGAGAATCTTTTTATTAGTAATCATTATACTTATATTGGTATATTTAATTTCTACATTTTTTATGTTTATATTAGTAAGTAGAAAATTAAATAATGATATTCTTCCTATGACTAAAGCTGTTTATAAAGCAGTAGAACCGTATTTAGATATAATTAAAATAGGTAATGATTGGATGAATAATAAATATAAAAATAAAGAAATAAAAGATGTATTTATTAAGTCGTTTGATAATCTTAAATTACATGGTATATTGCTTGAGAATAAAAAGAGTAAAGGTATAATAATAGAAGCACATGGATATAGAAGTACTGCACAAAGTGATTTATATACATCGGTATTTGAATATTATAATATGGGATATAGTTTATTACTTATAGATAATAGATGTTGTAATATGAGTGAAGGTAAATATATAACATTTGGTATAAAAGAGAGTGATGATATTATTAGTTGGATTAAATATATTAATAAGAAATATCCAAAACAGGATATTATATTAGCTGGTATATCTATGGGGGCTACTTCTATATTAATGTCATTAGGTAGTATAAAAAAATCTATGAGAGTAAAAAAAATAATGGTTGATAGTGGATATATATCTCCATATGATGAAGTTGTTTATTGTATTAATCATTATTTTCATATACCTGGTAAATTATTTGTAAATATGATTGATATTTGGTGTAGATTATTTGGTAAATTTAGTTTAAAGGATAAAGATACAATTACATCTATAAGTAATAGTAAAATACCTATATTATTTATACATGGATTGGATGATGATTTTGTATTACCTATTAATTCTAAATTAAATTATGAGAAGTATGATGGAGATAAAGAATTAGTATTATTTAAAGGAGCATCTCATGGACTAAGTTATCTTGTGGATTCTAAAAAATATATAAAGATTATTAAGAAACATTTATTAAAATGATAGGAGTGATAATATGAAATTTATAGTACAAAAAGAAGTATTTGATAAAATAGATGATTTATACATAGGAGTAGTAGTAGCTAAAGGAGTAGATAATTCTAAAGAATATAAAAATATAGATAAAATGTTAGATGAATCTATTGCTAAAGCTAAAGAAGAATTTGCAGAGGTAAAAGCTAAAGAAGACCCAAGAGTTATACCATATAGAGAAGGATTTCAAAAGGTAGGAATTAATCCAAATAAATTCCAATGTTCAGTAGAAGCTATGGTAAATAGTATATCTAAGGGAAGAGATGTACCACATATTAATCCATTAGTAAATTTAAATAATGCAATATCAATTAAATATACATTACCTATGGGAACACATAATTTGGGATTAAGTAATAGTGATATAGAATTAAGATTTGCAGTAGATGAAGATACATTTGAACCAATGGGATCAGATAAAGTAGAAAAACTAGAAGAAAATGAATTGGTATATGTAGTAGATAATAAAGTAAGAACAAGACGTTGGGCATGGAGACAAAGTAAACAAGGAATGATAGATAAAGATACTAATTATGTATTCTTTCCAATAGATGGATTTAAAGGATTTAATGATGATAAGATACAAGAAGCAATGAAAGAACTGGAAAAAGTCTTAAAAGAAGAATTTAGTTGTGAAACAGCTTCTGGTTTTGTAGATAAAGATAATAATATATTTGAATGGGATATTTAATATAAAAGATTGTTGAATCAATCTTTTATTGTGGTAAAATGTTGTTATGGATGATAAAAAAGTAATGAAGAAAAATTCTTTTATATCTGGAGCTTTTGTTAGTACTTTAGGTATTATCATTAGTAAAATATTAGGAATAATATATGTTATTCCTTTTCATGCTTTAATTGGAAATATAGGTGGAGCTTTATATGGGTATGCATATACTATATATCAATTTTTTATTGGTATTAGTACTGCGGGGATTCCTCTTAGTATTAGTAAGATTACTAGTGATTTTAATTCTAAAGGTTATTATAATGCGAAGAAAAGAGCTTTTATATTGGGTAAAAGATTAGCTATTACATTAGGATTTATATCTTTTTTAATACTTATGATTTTTGCACCTGTTATAGCTAAATTTATAATGGGTAATTTAAGTGGTGGTAATAGTTTATCTGATATTACTATGGTTATTAGAATTATTTCTTTAGCTATTTTAATAGTACCATTACTATCTATATATAGGGGATATATGCAGGGGCATATGATTATGACACCTCCATCTATTTCTCAAGTTATTGAACAAATAGTTAGAGTATCATTAATAATATTTGGTAGTTTTATAGTTATTAAATTGTTTAAGAAGAGTATTACATATAGTGTTGCAGTTGCTTTGATGGGAGCATTCTTTGGGGCACTTTGTTCTTACTTATATTTACTAAATAAATATAAGAAAAATAAAAAGAGATTTAATGAGAGAATTAATCCTAGAAATGAACCTATTATTTCTAATACAGATATAATTAAAATGATTATTATTTATGCGATACCTTTTATTATGATTGATGTAGTAAAAACATTATTTGATTTTGTTGATACTTTTACTGTAGTAAAGGGATTAGTTAATTATGCGAATTATAGTACTGCTGATGCTGAAAGTATTATGAGTATGTTATCTACTTGGGGTAAGAAGTTTAATATGATCATTATTAGTATAAATAGTGGTATAGTTATTAGTTTAATACCTAGTTTAACTGAGTCTATTAGTAAAAAAGATAAAGATGAAGTTAATAAGAAAATCAATGATAGTTTTTCAATGTTACTATTCTTTATAATACCTATGGTTATTGGTATTTGTATATTGGCTAATCCTATATGGAATCTATTTTATAATACTACTGATGGTGCTTTATTACTTAGTTATTTTATTTTTACTAGTATATTTATATCCTTATTTACTATGAGTGTTACTATTATACAGTTATTTAAAGATTATAAAATGTTAATTATAAGTATGGTGATTGGATTAGCTACTAAGATGGTATTAAATGTTAATATGATTAGTATATTTTATAAGAGTGGATTACCTCCATATTATGGGGTTATTACTGCTAGTATAATTGGATATTTTATTACATTCTTAATTTGTTTTATAACTTTAATATTTAAATATAAGATTAGAATGGATAAATTTATAAATAATGGATTTAATATATTAATAGGATCTATATTAATGACTGTTGTATTATTAGTTATTAAATTTATTATACCTATTAATGTTAGTAGTAGATTATTATGTTTATTATTAATTATTCTTTATGCAATTATAGGTATGACTATATATTTTGTTTATAGTTATAAGACTGGTTTATTTAAAGATGTTTTAGGTAATAAATTTACTAAAATTTTAAATAAAAATTTAACAAAATAGAATAGGATGGTATAATTTAAATAAGGAGGTAACTATGAAAAAATATATTTGTGAATTTATTGGAACTTGTGTGTTAGTACTTATTGGGTGTGGAGTAGCAGTATTAACAAATAATGTTGTAGCAACAGCTTTAGCATTTGGTTTATCTGTTGTTGCGATGGCATATAGTGTTGGTACAGTATCTGGAGGACATTTTAATCCTGCGATTACTACTGGTATGTTAATCGATAAGAGAATTAAAGGACGTGAGGCTTGCTTTTATATTATAAGTCAAGTATTAGGTGCTTTATTTGGTAGTTTGTTACTATTTGTATTCTTAAAATGTAGTAATCTTCATTCAATTGGAGCTATGGGAGCTAACGGATTTGATAATGCATCAGCTATTGGGCTTAATTGGATAGGAGCATTAATAGTTGAAATTGTATTAACATTTGTATTTGTACTTACTGCATTATTTGCTTCTGGTGAAAAAAATAATAAACTTGCAGGATTAGTTATTGGTCTTGCTTTAGTATTAGTTCACTTAATAGGTATTAATTTAACTGGTACTTCAGTTAACCCTGCAAGAAGTTTAAGTGCTGCTGTATTCCAAGCTGGGCAAGCATTAGCTCAAGTATGGGTATTTATTGTAGCACCAACTATTGGGGCTATAATAGCTGGATTTATATATAAATATTTAAAATAAAAAAATAGTTCGAAAGAACTATTTTTTATTTGTTTAGTGTTTTTACTCTTGTATTATTAATACTTCTAATTATATCTAAATCTTCTATTGTAGTTAATTTAATATTAGAGTATTCTCCTTCTACCATTTTAATAGTAAAACCTTCTTTTTCTAATAACATACAATCATCTGTAATATCTTCATCATTTAAATGTTTATTGTGACAATATAGTAGGACGCCTCTATTGAAACATTGTGGTGTTTGAACTATCCATGTATTATTTCTATTAGTAGTTTCAATTACTTTTCCTTCTTCATCACATATTTTAATGGTATCTTTAGATTTTACTCCTATACTAGATCCCCAATATAAGTCTGTTTCTTTAATTAAATCATTAATATATTCATCTTTTATAAATGGTCTAGCACAATCATTTATTATTACTATTTCACTATCTGTATTATTTAAAGCATTATAGACTGATTCTTTTCTAGTATTTCCACCATTTATTATTTTTATTTTTTTATCTGTTTTATATTTATTAATAATATTATATGTTTCTAGTAAATCTTCTTCTCTTATTACTAGTACTACATCATCAATATTATCATTATTTAAGAATACTTCTAAATTATAATCTAGAAGAGTTTTATCTTTATCTATTAATTCAAAATTTTTATTAGAATATATTCCATATCTAGAACTATTTCCTGCGAGTAATATTATTCCTGTAATATTATTTTTCATATTTACCTCCAGTAATTGCATTTTATTATACATAAATTAGAAAAATATAACAATATAATTAATAATAAATTTTTTAATTTAAATAAATTGTGTTATAATATGTAGTAATTGCGTTATTAATGGGGGTAATAGTATGAAATATAGTTTTAAATATCCAGTTGGTTCATTAGTAATAAATAATAATTCTAAAAGTGTAGATGAAATAAATAAATATATTATTAGTGAAGATGGAGTATATGCAGAAGTAATTAGAGTTTTTTTAAATAATAATGAAGGTGAAATTATACCTGTTGATGAATTAAATTCTGATTGGGGTTCATATCAAGTGATTTCAGATAAAGTAGAATATGAATTTAAATATAATATTTCTGATATATTAAAAACATATGAAGGGAAATTTGAACATTATGATAAATTATTATCTTATACAATAATGAGAAATATGGAGTATGCTACTTTATTAATGGATTTTTCTATTAATGATGAAGAGACTCTTGAGAATGTTCATGTAAATGATTTATATTCATATTGGGAAGATTTAACTTTAGCAATAAAAAAAAGAAATAAGTAAATTATTTCTTTTTTATATTCTTTAATTTGTGATAAATACCAAATGCGATATTATATGTGTTATACCAGAATTTAGATGTTACTAAGTCATATTCTCCTAATAATTCTACAACTCTTCCTCCAAAACTTTTTTTAAATAAATATAATCCATATAATGGGTTTGATGGAGAAAAGTCTCCTGTAATACCATAGAAATTATATCTATCTTTATTTAGAGATTGAGCTAGTTTAACACCTTCATAATGAATAGTATAGGCACTTTTAAACTGCATAACATCATCTAGAGTTCCACCTAATAGTGATAATACTTCATTACCATATACTAAGAATAGAATTCCTCCTAGTACTTTTCTATCACCAAATTCTTTTTTATATTCTTTAATTTTATCTAAATCTTTTTTTAAACGAGAGATTTGTTCTTCATCTTGTTTATTGTTTGATAGATACTTTTTTTCATTCATTTTTAATAAATTATTATCATGATTATAAATTCTTTGTTTTAGTGCATCTTCATGTGACTTTAATTCTTCTTTAGTATTATTCTCAAATATATTGAAGTCAATTTCTCCAATAATGATTTTTAGAATCCCATCATCATATAAATTATCCCACATAGCTTCATAGTAAGAGAATGGTCGATCGATGAATTCTCTTCTATCTGCAGTTTTAGACATTATTTCCTTGAATACTTTTAATTCATCTTTTTCAATTTCTCGGCAAACAATACCTGAACGCTCATTCTTTCTTAGAATTTGTCTTGTTTTAGATTCCATATCTTTATCTATATCATCTAATGATTTGTTTTTTGTGTCTATTATATGAATCCATCTAGGTTGAAGAGTATCTTGATAAGTATTAAAACCAAAATGTTTATATCCTAAATCTAATAGATTTTTATGTGCTTCTTTGTTATTTTTGCCATTTTCCACTATATCTCCATTATTATCTCTTTCTTGGTATGAGACATATGGATCTATTTTTACAAATATTCCTTTTTGCTTTTTGACATATTCTTTTAATTTAGTAGTCCATTCTTTTAAAAGTTTTTTATTTGTATAATCTATTAGAAATCCTCTAGGTGAATAGAACATCTTCTTTTTAATAATAGGTAGAGTTTTAGATAATAATAATGAAGCACATACTACTTTATTTTTATCTTTTAGACCTAGATAGTGAGAATCCCAACCATTAATTTTTTTTAGATTTGCCCAATTTTTTGTTTGATGAAAGGATATTTGTTCTGATTTGTCCGCAATTGTTTTAAACTCTTTTTCATTTAATTCAACTAATTCCATATAATCAGTCCTTTCTAAATTTTCTTATTACTTTGTATAAGAAATATAAGGGTTTATTAATTATATATTTATAATTACCTATATATTCAATATAATTAGTATTCAGTTCTTTACTTTGTTCTTCGTCTATATAATTGTATAAATCTAATACTTTGTATTTATCTTTATAATAATTAATTATTTCATAATAAGCTAATTCATTTATATTAGTGTCATTAACTATATTATTGTTACCTACATATACTAAGCTTACTATATCTCCATATTCTATTAATAAATGAGCATTTAATAATATTTCTTCTTTATATTCTTTTTGTAAGTCTTTGATTGTATTTATTTGATCTGTGATTAGTTTTCTTTTTTCTTTTAATTCATCTAATCTATCTTTTGATGATTTAGTTAAATGATCTATAGGTATAATACTTATTTGATCGGTATTTCTTTTTAGTTTTGTATTTAATGCTTTTAGTGTTTTATCAAAATATATTTTTCCTAAGAATAGAGTACACTTAGTATACTTATCTTTATTAAATATTTTGTATAATGATTTATAATAATCAATATTATCTTTAGTAATAGTATTTAAATTAGATAATTTATCTAAATCTTCATATTTTCCTATTTCTATACTAGGGTCATATTCTTTACAAATATCTATTTTATTTAAATAATCTTTTGAATAGTTTATTTCTTTTGATAAGTTAATTTCATATGTATAGTTTATTTTTATACGTTTTTTCTTTCTAAATTTTAATTGTTTTAATAGATTTAAGATTTCTTCGTACTTGGTATTTACTTTTATTTCTTTACCCTTATTATTAATGTTTTTAGTAATAATCTTAGAATTAATATCTATAAAGATTCCTTTATTGTTTTTACAATACTTAATGATTTTTTTTGTCATTTCTTCTATTAATTCTATATTATTGTGATCTATATTGTATCCTGCTGGGATATAGTAATATTTATTCTTATTACTTTTATTATTTTCTAATAATAGCACCGTAGCTTGAATTTTTAATTGTTCATCTACTAAAGCTAAATAATGAGGAGTAGAATAGTTGTTTGTACATAAGAAATCACCCCATTCAGATGAGGTTAGAAAGTTTTTATTTAACTTATTATTTATTATATAATCACTATATTTGTTTTTGTCTATTTCTATTATTGTCATAATCCACTCTTTCTAAATTTAGTATAACACGATAATAATAATTTCAAAATAAAAATATATATGATAAAATAAGAAACAGGTGATTTCTTTGAGACTTAGAAATTTAAAAAATAAAGAAGATATTATGAATAATTGTGATTTCTTAATTACTGAGCCTTTCGAGTATATTGGTAAATGGAATAAAGTGTTTAATAATAATAATCCTATATATATAGAAATAGGTATGGGATTTGGTAAATTTATATATGAGAATGCTTTAAATAATCCTAATATTAATTATATAGGTATAGAGAAATATGATAATGTAGTAGCTAGAGCTATTAAGAAAATAGAAAAACTTGATAATTTGATTATTATTCGTATGGATGCGAGATTCATAGATAAAGTTTTTGATAAAGAGATAGATAGAATATATTTAAATTTCTCTGATCCTTGGCCTAAGAAAGGACAAGCTAATAGAAGACTTACTAGTCCATACTTTTTAGAATTATATGATAAGATATTTAAATCCAATAATAATATACATATGAAAACTGATAATAGTAAGTTGTTTGCTTATAGTATAGAGTCATTAAATAACTATGGTTATAAGCTAAGCAATATTACTTTTGATTTACATAAAGATGAGTCCTCTGTAATAACTACTGAATATGAGGAAAAGTTTGTCAGTAAAGGGAATAACATATATTATTTAGAAGCGAATAAGTAGATAAAATATTTTACATTTATTAAATATTTGATATAATGAAATAAGAGTAGGTGAATTATGAAAAAAATAAAGATTATTGCAATTTTATTAATAGTCTTTATATTAGTTACTGGTTGTAGTGTTACTACTCTAGATAATAGTGATTATTCTAAAAATATAGATACTATTTTATCTAGTAAGAATAAGTCATATAATCAATATTTTGAAGGTTATAAGTATTATGTTCCATATAATTTAAGTTTTATTGATAAGGAAGAATATAATGCTGTATTAAAAGATAATTATAATAATAAATATTATTTATATGTAGATGCGATTAGTTACTATTATAAGGAAAAGAATAATTATGAATTGAATAGTAATGTTTATTACTCTAAAGTATTAAATTATGGTGATAAATTTGGATATGTACAAATTAATAGAATTAGAGGTAAATATTTAATACAATATATTTATAATTATGCGAAAGTAGAATGTTATGTAGAAAAAGATGATATTAATGATGTGTTGATTAATATATCTTATTTACTAAGAAGTATAAAATATAATAGAAGTATTCTTAATAGTTTAATCGGAGAAGGTGCTTTAAGTTATAAAGAAATTAATTATACATTATTTGATGATTCTTCTGAATATGAAGATTTCTTAGATGTTGTGTATAATAATGAAGATGATGAGTATAAGAAAGCTGTTGATGAAGAGACTATTGATATAGGTAGTGAATAGAGGTGAAATCATGGGGTTATTCAGTAAGTTAAAAGATGCTTTATTCGAAGAATATGAAGAAGAAGTAGAAGAGAAACCTGTTAAACCTAAAAAAGAAAAACCTTTTGTGAAGAAAGAAAGTTTAAAAGATAAATTAAAGAGAAAAGATGAAGATAAACCTATCGCACAAAAAGTTGTTTTAAATGAAAAAATGGTTGATGAAAGAACTAGTTCTAGTAATGTTAAAGATGAAGATTTTGATGTTAAAGATGATAATTTAGTATTAGATAGACCTATTAGTGATACTGGTTCATTTAAAGTAGTAGAAGATCAAGATTTAATTGTAGAAGAGTATGATGATAGTAGCGAGCCAGAAATTATAGATATTATTCCTAGAAAAGAAGATAGAAAAGAGAAAAAAGAAGAAGTGGTAAACGAGAAAGAAGAACCAACTAAAGAAGAAAATACCACTGAAGATAGTCTTTATAATTATTATGAAGAACCTAAATATGAATCTAATGCGTATAATGATACTAATAAACGTAATCTATATAATATGGATAATAGAGATATTAGAGTACATGAATATGGTTCTGTTAATAAAAGAGAATCTACATTTAAACCATCGCCTATTATTTCTCCAATATATGGAATTTTAGATAAGAATTATAAAAAAGAAGATATCGTATCTAGAAATACTGGAGAGAGAAGTGGTCTTTCATTCGAGAGACATAGTGTAACAGTTGATGATGTTAGAAGAAAGGCTTATGGTACATTAACAGATGAATTAGTTGATGATATGGATAAAGAATTAGAAGTTGTAGAAGATTTAAAACCTGCAGCACAAGAAGATGAGACTTTATTAGTTGATTTAAGTAATGATGATGTTAAACCAGAAGTTAAAGAAATAACTGTTGGAGATGCGGGTGAATATTATGATGATTTAGGGTTAGAATATAATGTTGATTATAAAGATTGTTCTTTAGAGAAAAAGAGAAGGGAGATA
>JAEEGI010013341.1_pt1 | contig 17447 bp, 12 predicted proteins | sample 8958751 | NCBI WGS metagenome assembly JAEEGI01 (sample SAMN16246545, study PRJNA631951) | gut metagenome | biome: gut microbiome; feature: rumen; material: KS-attached | host: Bos | place: Iran: Karaj | collected 2018-10
ATTGTTTTTTATATTTTTTTATTCATTATTATATTCTAATTTCATAAAAGTTCCTTCTATTTCAGCATTGTCAAAATCTTTAATTGCCTTTTTTGCACTTTCTGGATTATAATATTCTATATATGCTATTCCTAAAGAATTGTTATTTTCATCTTTTTGTATTTTACAAGATTTTATTTTTCCTACTGAAGAAAAAAATTTATTTAATTCATCATCTTTTATTTCTTTTTGTAAATTAGTTATTTTAATTTTTGTTCTTGTTTCTTTTTCAAAATTTTCTTTTTTTTTAATTCTATCAAATTTATTATAATTTGATTTATAATTATTATTAAATTTCTTTTTAAAATGATTTCCTCCTCTTATTCTTCTATTATAATTATTATTATAATTATTTAATCTTTTATTATTTCTATAATTTTTTTTAAACCCAAATTTAAATTTTCTTTTTTTTTCATCATTCATTTTTGCAATATCATCTAAAGACATTTCTAATAATTTTTTAGTATCATTAATTTCTTTATTTTCATTATTAGACATTTTTATATAAATCAATTTAAAATAAATTTAGATTTAAAAAATAAAAAAATGTATATATAATATATAAATTTAACAATTTGAAATTTGATTAATTTCTTTCAAAATAAATCTTTCACCAAAAATTTCTAAAATCATATTATTATAAATTTCAGTAGTATAAATAATAGTTAACCAAGTTCCATTAGTACTTTCTTTTTCTTTAGAACCATCAATAATAAACCAATCATCTTCTTTTTCATCAAAATAAATTGAAGTTTGAATTCTACTTACATCTTTTTCATTTAATAATATTATATCACATTTTTTTTCTCTTCCTATTGTTATTATTTTTTTCTCTTTTGGAAATTTAAAATTTTTATCATTATATGATATTTCTAAGGTATTATTTCTTGTTTTTATTGTTCTTATTGTAAATAAAGTTGAACCTATTGTAAAAGCATCTTTTGAAATTTTATATTTTTTATCTCTTTTTATTTTTTGATATATAAAAATTTCTCTGTATGGTTTTATATAATATTTTTTCGATTCTCTTTTGTAAAATATCATAAAAAAATATGGTAAATTATCATATGAATATTTAAATTCATTATAATTTAATTTTATATCTAAATCACTATTATTATTATTTCCAAAAAGTGTTATTCCATTTTTTATTTTTTTATTTATATAACCTCCTGCATTTATTATTATTTCTTTTCCATTAAATAAATTTCCATTGTTTATTGAATTTATGATGAAAGGATTTATTTTTTTTATTTCTTCATCTGATATTTTTCTTATTTTACTATTATTGAAAATATCATCATCATTCATATAGTCTAAAGTAAAATTAAAAAATCCATTTGAACTTTTAAATAATGTTAAATCACTTTGTTTTGTTTTTCTACTATGAATTGAATATTTATCTTTATTTTTAGTATTCATACTTAATGACTCTTCAATATTTACACTTAAATTTATATTATTTGTTATAATATTTCTATTTTATGAAACATTACTTATAACATTATTATTATTATTATTAATATTATTCATATTATTAATATTATTATTATTATTATTATTATTATTATTAGTATTTTTAACTTTTAAAATTGTACTTCCTGTAGTTTCAAATTTTTTATTTGGAGAATAATCTACTGGAACTGAATTATTTTCTTTTATTGAATTATCTAAAAAAACTAATTTATCTTTATTTAAAGCTTGTTTATTTGAATTATCATAACAACACTAAATTAAAATTAGATAAATTAAATTACACTTCTGAATATAATCTCCAACATATTTCGAATTTATTTAAATGAAAGAAATTACATAAAAAAAAATAAATTATTCATTTAATTATATTAAACTTTATATAATTAAAAAAAATGAATATTCAAAATTATAAACGAAATAATCAAAATTTAACAAGAAATAATGATTCAAATCATTATTCTATAAAACCAATAAATACTTTTTCATTAAAACCTATTTCTTTAATTATTCCTCAAGATATTGATGTTAAAGTAATTTTAAAAAATATGATGGAAAAAACAAAGACTAAAAACGATAAATATTATATTTATAAAAAATTGTCTCAATCAGAGCAAATAAAAAGAAAAACAATAATTGAATCAATGAAGAAATTTTTAATTGAAAATAGAATAAAATGTTTTATTTTATATTCATCAATTTTTATATTTGATATATTAATATCAAAAAATCAAAATAATGATTTTAGTTATGATGAAATTGGAATTGGTGCTTTAATTCTTTCCGTTAAATTTAATAATGAATATAATAATATAATTTATCAAAATAAAAAAACTTTATATTTTAATTATAATGAATATTCATTTTCAGAAATTGCAGAAATTGAAATTTCATGTCTTCAAATTTTAGAATATAAATTAGATTTTTATCATCCAATTCATTTTATGGAATTTTTATTATTAAATGGAATAATTTTTAACACAGATAAAATTAATACTGAAGAAAGTTATAAAGTTTATAGTTCTGCTTTAAATATATTAGAATATATTATGATTTTAAATAATAAATATTTAAAATTTCATCCTTTTTTTATTAGTTGTTCTATTGTTTCTCTTTGTAGAGACAATTCTAATTTAGAAATTTGGCCTTATATACTTTCACATGTTTTTAATATTCAATTTTCTATGTTTAAAGATGTATTTAATTTTGTATCTGCTAGTTATAAAAGTAAAAATAGAAATAATTATAATATTAATAATAATAATAAACTTTTATCTCCTTCTTTAATTCCTGTTTCCAGAAAAAATTCTAATTTAAATGTTACTGATAATAATAGTTATGTTAATAATATTAATTTTAATTCTCCTAATAAATATAATGAAAATAAGAAAGAAGAAGAAAAATATAAAACTCCAATTAAATTAATAAATTCTCAGAAAAATTTTGTAATAAATTTATCAGTTAAACAAGATAATAAAAATTCTCCTTCAAAAATATTAAAAGTTTTTTCTCATTTACATAGAGCAAGTTCAACAGATAAAAAATTAGAGAAAAGCACAAATATAAATTATAGTAATTCAAATAAAAAGCAATTATTATATTATTGTAATAATTATAGTAAATTTGAAAAAGAAGTAAATTCAAATGAGCCAACAATGGAAAATTCAAAAAGGGAAAATTTAATATATTTAAGTAATGAAAAAGTGAAAGAACCAAATAATATTGGTTTATTTAAAATGAATAATTTTAGACAAGGAAGTAAATTTATTAGTGTAAATAAAAGTAATTTAAATGATTCTGATTATCAAAATAATAATAATTTATTTGATTTAAGAATTAATAATCTTACAAGAAATTATGTTAATAATCAATCTATTTCTTCTGAAAGAATTAAAGTAGATAAAAATTCTTATAATGAAAAAGTTAAAATTATTCCTGAGGACAATTATTTTAGTCAAGAATCTTTTGATAGAAATAATAATAATAAAAGAAATATTTTAAATAATTATTTAAACTTTAATGGAGCTAATTTACAAAATCAAAATTTGAATAAAAAATTAAGGAATGTAAATTATATTGTAAATCATTTAAATTCTTCTGGAATTAAAAATAATAAAAATTAATTTTGATTGTATGTTTTGTTTTTTTTAATTAGAGAAATAATAATTTTTTTAAAGGATTTAATTGTATAATATATATATTATTTATTTTATAATTAGATAATTTTTTATTATTAAGATAAATTAAACGAAGAATCTATAAAAATTTATATAAACAATAAAAATCATTTTTAAAAATTAAAAAATAAAAAAAAATATAAAATTATTATATCTTCCAATAAAAAATAAAAAAACATATAAAAAAATGGATGATATAGAAAACAATATGATATCAGATGACAAACCAGAAAGTTCAAATAACTTATTTCCTTTATATCAATTTAACATAGCAACAATTCAAGGGAAAATAGAAGCATTTACTCCAAGTCAAAAATATATATTTCTATTAACAGACCGTGCAGAAATATATCGTATAGAAATGTCGAATGAAAATTCATTTAGACAAGCATATTCATTACCAAATGTAACAGAAAAATTAAAAAATGTAAAATCAACTAGAATATGGACTGATAAAATAGGTAATTTTGCTTTGATAAAAGTAGATAATACATATTATTTATTTTATAATGAAAAAGTTCATTTATTAGAAAAAATAAGTGATAAAAATAATCAAAGTAAAGGAATTGATATTGTAGAAGCAGCATTTGATAGAAGAGCTCTTAAAGAAGAAAATTCCACAAATGAAATTTTATTAGCTGATAGAGAATATAATTTATATTCATATAAAATATCAATAAATAAAAATCAAATAATTGAGATTTTAACTGATTTAATAACATTACCTTCAACAAAGGATAAAACTGATAGAATTTTTGGTTTAGATTTTATTGGTCATAATAGACAAAATACTCCTCCTTGTTATGTTGTAATAACTACAAAGAATAAATTATATCAATTTACTGGAGAAGGAACTTTAATTGATGTATTTAAAGATAATAAAGATATGAAAAAAATTCAAAGTGAATGTACTAAATGTTTTCCTATATCAGGAAAAAATTTTCCTTATTCTAAAATGCAGTTAACTTTCAATGAAAAAAATAATCATCCTCAAAGTTTTGGGTGGATGACTGAAAGTGGTTTTTGTTATGGAAATTTTGATCATAATAAAGAAGTTCCAGATAAATTAAAAAATTTTATTGTTTTACCTTATGTTAAAATTAAGAAAGATGGAACAAAAGATGTTGATTTAATTCCTAGAAGTTTTGTTCAAACTAAAAATCATATATTTATTTTGTATCCCGATTGTATTACTGTTATAAGTAAAATTACTTCTAATATTATTGATACTCAACCTTTGAAGAATGAAGATTTTAAAAATATGTATTTAGATGAAACTAAAAAATGTATTTGGGTTCAAACTGATTATTCTTTATATCAAATTTCTTTAATTGATGAAAATAAAGATATTTGGCAAGATTATTTAGAAGTTGGTGAATTTAATAATGCTTTTAATTGTTGTAAAGAAAATCCTAGTTTAAATAAACAAGAATTAAAAATAAATAGATTATGGGCTTATGATTATTTTGAAAAAGAAGATTATCTTAATGCTAGTGTTAAATATAGTGAATCAGATGAAAAATTTGAAGAAGTTTGTTTGAAATTTTTATTAAAGAGTAAATATGAAGAATTAAAATTATATTTAGAAGCTATTTTCACTAGAGCTTTAACTACTGATCAAGAAAGAAATGAAAAAGAAAAAATGAAAATTTCTGACCCGAAAAAAATGAAAAAACCAAAAAATACTACTCAAAAATTTTTAGTAAGTACTTGGCTTGTTGAAATATATTTAAATGAAAATTATAAGAATACTCAAAAGAAAAATAGATTAGAAAGTTTTCGTCAATTAATAAGAGAAAAAGAAGAATTTTTAGATAAAGATACTATTTATCAATTATTACAAAATTATGGTAGAATAGAAGAATTTATTGAATTTGCAGAATTAAAACAAGATTATGAAACTGTTATTTTACATTATATTAATGAAAAAGATATTAATAAAGCTTTACAAAAATTACAAAATTATACTATTTATTTAGGTGATGATGAAGAAGTTATGAAAAAATTAGCTGAAATATTTGTTAATTATGCTTATTTATTTATGAAACAATTACCAAAAGAATCAATTGAATTATTAACTAAAAGTTTTAAAAAAATTATTCCTCCTGAAAAAATTGTAACTGCAATAATGAATACTACAGAAAATAAAGAAGGAGGAGGAAATTTTACAGAAATATTAAAATATTTAAGAGATTTAATAAAAGAAGATGTTCAAGATAAAAATATACATAATTTATATTTATATTATTTATCAAGATGTAGTGATTTAGAACAAAAAAATGAATTGATAAATTATTTAAAAATTCCTTTAGTTAAAGAAACAGAATATAGAAGGATGGGAAAGAAAAAAGAAGTGAAAATTGAATTAGACTATGCTAAAAAATTATTAAAAGAAAATTATCCTGCTTTAGCATTAGTATTAGCATTAATGGGAAAATATTCTGAAGGAGTTAAAATAGCTTTAGCTAATAATTATCCTGATATTGCAATGTTTATAGCACAAAATGTAGATGATGATAAAATAAAGAAAAATTTATGGTTAGATATTTTTTCATCTAATAAAAAAGATGATTTTAAAAATGCTTTAGATATTATGGAAAAAAGTCAAGTTTTAAAAATAGAAGATGTATTACCAAGAATAATGGATAATATTAAAATAGAAGAATTTAAAGAACAAATATCAAATTGTATTGATTTATATGAGAAAAATATAAAAACTTTAAGAGATGATATAACACAATATAATAAAACAGCTGAAGATATAAAAACAGATATTTATAAAGTGAAGAAAAAATCATTAGAAATTCAATATAGACAATGTAAATGTGATATTTGTCAATGTAATATAAAAGATAATAATATATATTTATTCCCTTGTGGTCATATGTTTGATGCTAAATGTATTATTTCCTCAATATATAATTATAAAAAAAATATTGTTGATAATAATCAAATTTCAAATCGAGTTTCTCAAATTGAACAATATAATAGAATTATAGGAGAATTTGAAGAAAAGAAAAAAAATATTAGTTCTGAAAATAAAAGTAAATCTGGAATTTTTGGAGCTTTTATTAATGTTATTGGTTCTACTAAAAATAAAAATGAAACTAGTGAAAGTAATAAATTAGATGAAGAAAAAATTGCTGATACTAAAAAAAAATTATCTGATGTTTTAAGTGAAGAATGTGTTTTATGTGGTGATTATATGGTTGATAGTACACAATGTCCTTTTGTTAGAGATGAAAAAATAGATTGGGATTTAGATAAAAATTAATATTTAAAAAATATTTCAATCATTTATTTATTTTTTAAGATTTTTATATATTCTGATTTTATTTCACCAAATATTTTAAATGGAATTGAATTATCTGTTTTTATTATTATTCCTTCTATTGTATTATATTTTTGAGAATTAGATAAAAGGAAACATATTGATTTATAAATCATATTATTTATATTTTCATATATTATATTTTCAGTCATTTTTACATAACCACATTTTATTCTAAATATATTTTTTTTATTTAATATTTTTATTATTGAAGAACCTTTTTCTATTTTTTTAATTATTTCTTTTAATTTATCTAAATTTTTCTTTTGGTAATATATTATATCACAAGATTTATTTATGTTATTTTTTTGAAATAAATTATATTTTGAATTAGAAATAAAAATTTGATATAAATAATTTAAATTATTAATATCACAATTATTATCTTTTAATTCATTTATTCTTTCTGTTAACTCTTCGTTTGATAAAATATCCATTGAAGGAGATAAATTTACTAAATCAATTTTTTCATTATCATTTAAATTATCTTCTAATAAACATTGTTTAATTTCTAATTCTTCTGAAATTAAAGAATGCTTTAATTTTATTAATTTATTTTTTATTTTTTTTAAATTTTCTTCATCTTTTATTTCATCTTTTAATATTATATACAAATATATTGGAGAGTGCTCATTATAATTTGGAGATGATTCTTTCTTTAAATAATTTATTACAGTTCTTATTTCATTTTTATTTATGGTTAATTTTTTCTGAGTAACTTTTAATTTTTTTTTCATTTTTGAAGTCACATTAATACTAAAATCTTGTTTTTTTCCCATTTATTAAAATAGATAATATAAAAAAAAATTAATAAAAAAAATAACGGTAAAAAAATTATAATATTTACAAAATTTATTAATCGAAAAAACTAAAAATGGAAGAAGAAGAAATGGCAAAGAAAAAAAAAATAATATTTTGGATAAACGGTAAAAATGAAGAATCAAATTTTGATTTATATATTTATCCAGAAACAACCACATTACGAAAATTAAAAGAGCAACTTTTTTATGAGAAAAACTTAAATAAATCATCATTTGAAAAAATAAAGATATTTAATCACAAAGGAATGGAAATTGATGATGTAGATGTATCAGATTTGCAAAACAATCAAATATTGTATTTAAGTTTAGATGGAAGTAAATTTAATGAATTAAATTATTATTATGAATACAAAATAATAAAAGAAATAAAAACAGGAGGTTATGCAGAAGTATTATTAGGACAACATGTTTTAACAAAGCAATTAGTTTCAATAAAAAAAACAATATTAGAAAATTTTTCAACTGAAGAATTGTATAATATTTCAAGAGAAGCAGTTTATTTATCGACTTTAATACATAAAAATATTATTAAAATGTATTCTTCATATACTTATAATAATTGCTTATATAATGTGATGCATTATGCTGAAGGAGGTGAATTAACACAATTAATATTTAATAAAGAGAAATTAACAGAAGAAAGAATAAAATTTATTTTCCAACAAATTCATGAAGGAGTAAAATTTATTCATAGTAAAAATGTTATTCATAGAGATTTAAAACCAAATAATATTTTATTTCTAGATAAGGAAAAAACTCAAGTTGTAATTATTGATTTTGGTATTTCTGGAATTGCAAATGGAAAAAGTAGAGAAGTTATTAAAGCTGGAACTATAAAATATATTCCTCCTGAAATTTTTTCTAAAGATCAATATCAATCTTCTAGTAAAATTGATATTTGGGCTTTAGGTGTTATATTATATTTAATGAATTTTAAAATTTTTCCTTTTGACGGAAATGATGATGATGTTATTGAAAAAATACAATTTGAACCTTTACGTTTTCCTACTGGAATAAAAATTAAAAAAACTTTAATTAAATTAATTAATGGAATGCTTGAAAAAAATCATAATAGAAGAATCGATATTTTAGATAGTTTATTTGAAAACTGGTATAATGATAATTCTAATGATTTTCAAGTTTTTAAAAAAAAAACTAAAGATGATAAAAATAGAATTTTTAAAGCTTTTAGTCCAGTTAAAAAAAGAAGTAAAATTTCTGATGATTTTTTAAAATCTCCTTATCAAATTAAACATACTGTAACTAAAAAATCAAGAAGATTTTCTTCCAAAGAAATTCAAATTCATGAAGATATTCCTCCTATCAAATATTTAAAAACAAAAAAATGAAAAAAAAATTTGATTTTTTTTCATTTTAATATTATTATTTATATATTATTTGATTTTCGAATATTTTATTTTTATTTTTGTTAAAGGTAATTTTTATTTTTTATTTTTATTTTTATTTTTTTTATTTATAATTAAAGGATTTTTTCTTTCCCATTTATAAATTTTTGAAGATTGATCTCTTGTGAAAAAAATATATTTATTTAATTCTAAAATTTCAATAACTCTTGATTTATGAATATCGAAATTTTTTTGAATTAATTTTAATTCTTCTTCATAATTAAATTGACAAACAATTCCTTTTTGATTACCAATTAATTGACCTCCACTTAAAAGTGAATTATCATTTAATTTAATAAAATTATGAATCATATAATTTTGAATTATTATATGTTGAATTATTTGATAATTTTTAATATCAATTATACAAATCATATTTTGAAATCCTCCAACAAATAAAATTTCTTTGTTTAAAACAAATAAAGCTTCAAAAAAAATTTTATCATTATGAGAATTTAATACATGTGTTAATTTATTATTTTCATAATTTACAAAAAATATTTTTCCACTTTTATGAGAAACATAAACAATTTCATTATTATTTGGAATTTCTTTCATATCAGAAAGTGTTAAATTAGGAATTTTAAAAAGAGTAATTTTTTTATAAAAAATAAAATTATTTGAAGGTAAATTAATTTTATAAGAATTTAAAATTCCTTCTTGAGAAAGTAATATAATATTTTTATTATTTAATTCTAAAGGTTTAAAACCTTCAAAAATTCCATTAATTTTTTGATCTATTTTATAAGAATTTTTATTTATTAAAGTTACTATTTCAACAGGTCCTCTTGAATAACATAATAAAATTCTTCCATCTGAAATTTGATAAATTTTAGTTAATGGAAATTGAATATTTTTTAAATCAATTAAAATTTCTTGTTTTATTAATTTTGAGTCATATATTCCTACTTGAGTTTTAAAACATAATGCAATACGTTTATCTTTTAATATTATCATACATGATATTTTTTTTGGTTTTTCAAATGTTATTAAAGTTGGTACATAATTATTTAATAAAATTGTTTTTTTACTTATTTTATCTTTTTTAAACATTATAAAATAATTTAAAAAAAATAAAAATTAAAATCTAAAAAAAAAAAAAATTAAAGTAAAAATAAATAAATGTCAAATATTATTCTCAAAACAGAAGATGTGATAAGTTTAGTAGGTACAATGACAGGAATATTTTTATTTATTCCTCCTTCAATTCTTTTTTATAAAATAATAAGAAAACAAGAAAAACATATAATAATATCAAAATCTATGTTATTATTTAATATAGTATGTGGTGAATTATGGATGTGTTATTGGTTAAGATTAAATAAAATTATTCCAATGATTTCAAGTGCAATTAGTTTATCATTTTCTTTAATTTTTGCAATAATTTATTTATATTTTTATTTCTTAGGAAAAATAATAAATTGGTTTTTTTCTTCTATTTTTACAATAATAGTTGTTTGGCAATGTTATTATTATATAATATTTATATTAGAAGATTATGAAATTATAGGAATGATTGCAATGATTATAAATATAATAACTTATATTCCTGCTGCACAAAATATTTCTAGAATTATTAGACAAGGAAATTTTAAAAGTATTCCTATTTTTAATACTATAATTGGTATTTTTTCTTCTATTTGTTGGTTAACTTATGGTATTTTAATTAAGAATATTATATCTATTATTCCTAATGCAATTGGATTTATTATTTCTATTATACATATTGCAATTTGGACTTTTTTTAATTTGAGAATGAAAAGTGATGATGATAAAAATGAAAATTTAAGTAATAATGAAATTGAAGATGATTAATTTGGTGTTTTTTTAATTAATTTGATATTTTTTATTTAATTATAATTTTGTTTTGTTTTTTTATATTTTTTTATTTTTTTGAATTATTTACTTTTATTATATAAATGAAAAATATTAATTTTGAAATTTAAATTTAATTCAATAATAAATGTCAAATATAAGTAAAAAAATACCAAATCATATTAATAGATTAGTTTTACTTCTATCAGATGATATTAATAAAAATAATTTTGATAATAATAATTTATTAAATGAATTTATTTTAGCAATTGATAATTTAAATATTAAATCAATTCCACATTCACATCTAATTGAATCACTTAAAAAAAATTACATTAAACAAGAACTAAATAAACCAAATTTAAATACATCAAAAATTAATAAAAGAATACCATTTAAATCATCAATTGATACAAATAATTTAAGTAATATAATCAATTTATCAATATTTAAAAATACATTATTAACAAATACTTATTTTAATAAATATGAGCAAAAAAAAAATGAATTTCTTCAAAATAAAAAAAATAGCTTACAAGAGAATACAAACTTTAATACTAATACAAATCCCCAAAGAAATAATTTTAACAGAAATAATAACCAAAATAAAAATAATACTTTTTTAAATAATCCAAACAGTGCATTAAATAAAAATTTTTTTGGTTCTAGTGGTTCATATATGGATACAAAACCATTATATTTAAAAAAGAAAAGTAATCAAATTAATTTTGAAGAAAATGAAGAAGAAGAAAATTCCTCTTCATATAATAATTACACAAATAGTATTTATAATATAAATAAAAAGAAAAAGAAAAAAAACATAAATACTTATTGTGAAGATGATGAAGATTCATATTATAATAATTATCAAAATAAAAATAAAAGAAGAAATAATAAATATAAAATAAATAATATTGATGAAGATGAAGAAGAATTTAATGAATATGATAAAAAACTTCGACAATGCACAGGATTTCAATCTGCAATAACAATATCAAATGCAGTAATGAAAAATAACAAAATATCAGAAAACTACATAAAAAATTTAGAAGAAAACAACGATAATAACAACAATAACAATAATGATAACAATACAAATAATGGAAATAACAATATAATATCCCGTAAAAAATTTATCCCTCCATTAAAATCAAATTCAATAAACAAAAAATCATACAATAATATAAATAATGATAATCCTCAAAACATAGAAAAAGATGACAAATTAAAAGGAATGGATGAGAATATAATATCATTTATCCAGAATGAAATATTAACAAAATCTCCAAACGTATCATGGGATGATATAGCAGGATTAGATTTTGCAAAAAAGACAATAAAAGAAATAATAATATGGCCAATGTTACGTCCAGATTTATTTAATGGTATACGTCGTCCACCAAAAGGTCTTCTTTTATTTGGTCCTCCTGGTACAGGAAAAACAATGATAGCAAAGGCAATAGCATCACAAAGTAAAAGTCAATTTTTTAATATAAGTGCAAGTTCTCTTTTATCTAAATGGATAGGTGAAAGTGAGAAATTAGTAAGAACACTTTTTACTTTAGCATCAATTAATCAACCAAGTGTAATTTTCATAGATGAAATTGATTCAATTTTAACATCAAGAAGTGAAAATGAAAATGAATCATCAAGAAGAATAAAAACTGAATTTCTTGTTCAATTAGATGGTGCTGGTACAAATGCTGATGATAGAATTTTAATTATTGGTGCTACTAATAGACCACAAGAAATTGATGATGCTTTTGTTAGAAGATTAAGTAAAAGATTATATATTCCTTTACCTAATAAAGTTAGTAGGAAAATGCTTATTGAAACTGTTATTGAAAAAGAAAAAAAAATGGGAAATAAATATAATGTCACTAATGATGAAATTGATATTATTGTTAATAAAACAAAAGGATATTCTGGAAGTGATTTAATTAATGTTTGTAAAGAAGCTGCTATGATGCCTATTAGAAGTATTGATGATATTTGTAATTTTCAACCTGGGGAATTAAGAGAAGTTAATTATCATGATTTTGAAGAAAGTTTAAATAATGTTAAAAAAAGTGTTAGTGAAAAAACTATTGAACAATATGTTCTTTGGAATAAGGAGTTTGGAAGTTTTCAATTTGAAGATAAGGATGAATAAGATTAAAATATTTTTTTTATTCAAACAAAATTTAACATTTAGATTTAGAATAAATAAAAAAGAAATTTAATAATATTTTTTTTATTCACTAATATTATCATTTTCACTTAATTTTTCTTGTATAATTCCTTGTAATTTATTTTTTTTATCTTCTCCTAAATTATATTTTTCACAAAATTCTTCTACAATTTTCATAGGATCATCACCAGGATAAATAACTAATTTAACAATATTATTAGTATCATCAATATTAACTTCAACTTTTAATAAAGGAGAAACTCCATTTTTAACATCAGAATCGAATGAATTAGCTTCTTCATTATTATTACTATAAAAATCACGATTGTAAAAATTATTTTTTTTTTTTTTAATAAAATTATTAAAAGTATCTCTATTACTTTTATATTCCATATCAAATCTCATAGGAATTAAATTTTCATTATTATTATTTAAATTAGCAATTTTAGTATTTCTGATTTTTTCTAATCTAATCATTTCATCTAAGTATTTTTGATCATTTTCTAAAGGATTTAATTCAAAAATTTCTTGATTTAAAGGATGAATTTCAGGCATAAAAGTATATTTTTCTTCATTTTCTTTAGAATTATTTTCTTTTTGTTTTAATTTTTTCATATATGTTATTTTACCATCAGTATATAATTTTTCTACTTTTTCTTTTACTTCTTTCTTATTTACTGGACGTGTTAATGCATTTGGTTGAAATGTACAATTTTTCATTTCTTCTTCTTCTTTTTCTTTTCTTAATTTTTCTAATAAATGCTCTTTTTCTATTACGTTCTTATTCATTGTTAAATAAAAATTTGTTTTTGAATTTTTTTGACTTTTATCTTTTTTTTCTAATTTCTTTTTTTCATTTGAATTTTGCTGGTTTTTTAAATTTCTTTTTGTTTTCTTTTCCTCATTCCATCCTTCATTCATTTTTGATGAAAAAGATAAAAATTTCTTTTTTATTTGTTGTGTTGTTTTATTGGAATAATTATATTTTTCTAAATCCAATTCAGGTAAAATAGATTTTATAAAATTTGATGAAGATATTATTTTACCATCTTTTTTTTCATTTGTATTTATTAATTCATCTTTTCCTTTATATATTCCCATAAAAGATAAAGCAAATATAATAAATTGATTAGAATTAATTTTATCATCTTTTGGATTTAAATATTTAGAAAAAGATAATTTTATTAATTCTTCTTCATTGTTATTATTATTATTTGAAATACATTTTAATTTTTCTAATAATTTAGTATATTCTTCTTTTGTTAAATCTACATTTTCTTTTTTATTAAACATTTCATTTAATATATTTTGTAAATTAGAAATAAATTTATTTAATATAACTTTTTTAGTAGAATTTGATATTAAATCTTTTTTACACATTTCTTTTTCAAATTCTTTTTGAATTTCTCTTTTTTTATCTTCTCTTTCTTTTTTATATTTTTGATCTTGTAAAGATAATTTATTAGAATATTCAGTTAATTCTTTCATACTTTTTTTTATTTTTTTTTCATTATTAGTGTTTGCTGTTTGGCTTCTTGTAAAAATAGATTTTCCTTTTGTTAATCTTTTTAAAGTCTCTTCTTTACTTTCATTTGGATTTTTATTTTTCATTATTTGTTCTGAATTTTTTGAAATTAGTTTTTTATTATTTTTTATTTCTTCATTTTCTATTTTATTTCTTGTTAATGATTCTATATAATTATTCTTTTCTTTTAAAAATCTTATTTGTTCTTCATAAAATGTTTTTGGATCTATTTTTTCTACTTTTTTATTATTTGGTTTGAATGGACAATTTTTTTTTATTTCTAATTTTTGTTGTTCTATTTTTTCTTTTATTCTATTTTGTCTACTTTCTTCATATGATTTTAGTCTTTCTAATAATTTATTATATTTATCTTCGTTGTTTTTTGTTTTATTTTTTTTTTTGTTATGATAATTTAAATAATCATTGTTTGTTAATTCTTTATATATATCTACTTTCTTATTTGAATCTGTGTTTAAATATTGAGAATATAAATTTTCTGATATTTCACTAAATATACTTTTTCCTTCTGAATTTTTCTCAGAAAAAGGAAAATTATTTTGGATTTCATTATTAGAATTATTTATTTTTTCTTTTATTTCTTCTTCTTCTTCTTCTTCATTTGAATGCATTTCTTCTGATTCTTCATTTTCTTTTTCTTCAGATTTTGTATTTGAATTTGATTCGTTTTCTGACATTTATTACTTTTCTTTAAAAGAAAAAAATAAAAAAAATAATTTTTTAATTGTTTTTTTGTTTGTCTTATAGTGTATTATATCTTCTATAATTTATTTAAAAAATTTTATTAGTATTTTAACAAATATTAATAATAATATATTGTAATTAATTTGTATTATAATTAAATACATAATATATTGCAAAAAAAAATAAATTTTATCTTCACTAATAGTTCAATAAATAGAGAAATAAATTAAAAAAAAATATTAACATTAACTATTAATATTTATAACTTTAATATTTAGAATTCTCAATGAATTGATTCCTTTACTCATTTTTTATCATTTCTTTTCGGTTTTAATTATATAATTTTTTTTAATTATTTTTTATAATTTTTAATTTTTTATCATATGTGTTTTTATTCTTTTTTTTTTACTAACAACATTTTGAATTATTTTTTTGTTCTTTTTTTTCATTTTTTTTTTTTATTATTATATTTTCATTTTTTTTTTTTTTTATTTTATTTTTTATTTTTTTTTTTAACTATCTTATATTAATAATTATAGAAAATTATTAATATTCATTCTTTAAATAAAAATTATTCTTTAATTATAAAAAATTTAAATTATTAAAAATTTTTTTAAAAAATATAACATGCACAACAACTATCTCTAGACTCATCTTCTTTAGATAAAATATTCATAACAGAATCTTTAATTTCAGAAAAATAAACAGATAAAATCTCATCAATTAACATTTCATTTTTTATTTTATTATCAAGAGTAACAGAATATAATTCTTTCATTCTATTTAAAAATTTCATTCTTGTTAAATTATCCAATTCTAAATTTAATTCAATTAAAACAGTTTTATCTATTTTTTTATCTAAATCATTTTCATTATTTACTTTTAAAGCAATATTTTTAGTCAAAGGATTTTTACTCAAATCACATAAATCATCAGTAGAACTTAATAATATATGTAATAAATATTCATTATTACTTTCATATAATCCATCTGTTCCACTTATTTTTAATTTAAAATTAGAAAAAGTTGTTCCTGAATTTCTTCTATCAACTAAATAATTTTTTAAATCTTTTTCAAGTATTGAAAATTCATAATCTTCAAATTTATTATCTGGTTCATTTTCATTTTGAGAATTTGAATAATTAGATAAAAAAACAATATTATCTTTTCCTTTTGGAATATTAATTAAATTTTTTGTACTTAAAGTAACTTCTTGAAATATTTCAAAAACATTTTCTGGATTATTTTTATCAAGATTTATTTTTTCATTATCATTTAAATCATTATAATTTTCTTGATCAAAAGAAGTATTAATATTTAAAGTTAATCTATATGGTCCACTTGGAAAATTATTCATTGAAATAATATAAGTATATAATTTACTTATATAAGTTCCTTTTTTTTTTTTTTTTCTATTCTATTTGTTAACATATTTAATAATTCATTTATTTTTGTTATTTTTTCTAAAATTTTATTTTTTTCTATGTAATTATTACTTATTTTCTTTGAGATATTTGCATCATTTAAAGTTTTTGATATTTTATTAATAAATTCATCTGTTGATATATATAAATTTCTTAAGTCATTTCCTCTATTTATTTCTGATAATATTTCTAAAAGTTTATTTGATTTTTCATAATTTGGATATGGAGTTAAATTTTGAAGTAATGATTGAAATGTTTGATCATTTTTTAAAAACCAAACTCTGTGATCGAAAAATGAATTTTTTTTGTATCCCTTCATTTTAAAATATTCTTCAAATTTTTCACATAATAAAATATATCTTAATTTATTTATTTCTGATGAATTTTCTTCTCCATATGACATCTTTTTTTTATAAATTTTAAATTATACTTTTTTTTTAATTTTTACAAATGAATTTATTTAATTTCTTTAGTTTTTAAATTATTCATAAAAAAAATAAATATATTATAATATTTATTTTATTTTATTGTAAATATAAATTCATATTTTTTTCTGAATCATAT
>JAEEGI010013342.1_pt1 | contig 17445 bp, 16 predicted proteins | sample 8958751 | NCBI WGS metagenome assembly JAEEGI01 (sample SAMN16246545, study PRJNA631951) | gut metagenome | biome: gut microbiome; feature: rumen; material: KS-attached | host: Bos | place: Iran: Karaj | collected 2018-10
AGTTAAAATCCATTTATCTTCTTTAGATAAATCAGATAAATTTATTTCTTTTAAACCTTCAATATTCATTAAAGTAAATCTAGAAGCATTCCATATCTTATTAATAAAATTCCATGTAGATGTTAATTTATCTTCATCAAATCTTAAATCTAATCCTGGAGCACTACTAGTAGTTAAATAATATCTAAGAGAGTCTGCACCGTATTTTTCTACCATTTCAATTGGTAATATACCATTACCTAATGATTTACTCATTTTTCTTCCATCTTTAGCACGAATTAATCCATGAATTAAGCAATCATTAAATGGATTATATCCAGTAAATGCTTCAGCTTGGAACATCATTCTATAAACCCAGAAGAATATAATATCATATGCAGTTGATAAGAAACTAGTTGGAAAATATCTATTATATAATGTCTTATCTTCCATACCCCATCCAAGTGTTGAATATGGCCATAATCCAGATGAGAACCAAGTATCTAATACATCTGGATCTTGTACCCATCCTTCTCCTGGAGAAGTAATACTAGCTTTCATTTCATCATCTTTATACCAAACTGGTATTCTTATACCCCACCATAATTGTCTAGATATACACCAGTCATAACACTCTTCTGCTTTTTGAATAATAGTTTTTTCATATCTTTTTGGGAAGAAATTAACTTTCTTATCTTTATCTTGTTGCATTTCAATTAAATTCTTAGAAAGACCATCCATCTTAACAAACCATTGCTCTGATAAATATGGTTCAACCATAGCATCTGTTCTTTCTGAATAACCAACTGAGTGAGTTATATCTTCGATTTTTATTAATAGATCTTTATCTTGTAATTCTTTTACTAATGCTTCTCTACATTCAAATCTATCATAGCCCTTATATTTACCTGCTTCTTCATTCATATGAGCAGTTTCATCCATAACTACTATTCTTTCTAAGTTATGTCTATTACCTACTTCAAAGTCATTAGGATCATGAGCTGGAGTTATTTTAACAACACCAGTACCTTTTTCCATATCAGCATAATCATCACCTACAATAGGTACTACTCTATTAACTATAGGTACTAATACTTCTTTACCAATTAAGTCTTTATATCTATCATCTTTTGGATTAACTGCTACTGCAGTATCTCCAAATAATGTTTCTGGCCTAGTAGTAGCAACATCTAAAAACTTATCTGTACCTACTAACATATATTTAATATGATAAAAAGCTCCTTTAGTGTCTCTATAGAAAACTTCTTCATTAGATAATGCTGTTTTAGCTTCTGGATCCCAGTTAATTATTCTTTTACCTCTATAGATTAATCCTCTATTAAACATCTCTATAAATACTTTATTAACTGCATTAACAGAGAATTCATCTAGAGTAAATCTTTCATGATCATAGTCAAGCGAGCATCCCATATTAGCCCATTCATCTCTAATATGACCACCATATTCTCTAGTCCAATCCCAGCAAGCTTCAATAAATTTTTCTCTACCTAGTTCATATTTATTTATACCTTCGCTTTTTAGTTTTTTAACTACTTTTGCTTCAGTAGCAATAGCAGCATGGTCAGTACCAGGAAGCCAAAGTACATCATATCCATCCATTCTTTTATATCTTGCTACTATATCTTGTAATGATACATCCCAAGCATGTCCTAAATGTAAATTACCTGTTACATTTGGAGGTGGAAGAATAATACTAAATGGTTCTTTATCACTATTTGGGTCACATTTAAAATATCCTTTTTCTTTCCATAAATTATACTTATCTTTTTCTACTTCTTTATGATTATATTTTGTTTCTAACATAATATCATCTCCTCTATATAATTATTTATTATCTTTCTCATTTCTTCTAATTGATTTTTTAATTCATCATTATTTGTAATATCTTTATAAATATCAATTATTGTATCAAAATATTTTCTTTCTTTTAAAATAATATAACTTTCTTTAAAATTAAAATTAAATGCAAAACCAAAAGTAATTCCTAATTTATCAGATAAAGTAACTAAATCTTCTTTACTAATTAATTTATGTTCTAATACTTTATCCCAAACTTCCTTAGACATAGGTTTATCTTCAATTTTTACTTTTAATTCATAAATACTACGCATATATAAAATATCAAGCATATCTGCATCTTTAATAATTTTAATGAATAATATTTCTTCTTCAGTTAAATCATTTGGTAATTCCATTTTATTATGATTTTTAACTACTCTTAAAACAGTATCTTGATTATTATCTATGTATTTATCAATATAATTATCTTTCTTTAATACTTCATATCCATAATTACCATGATCAATACTATCGACGTCATAAAACGTATGATAATTCTTCCATTGCTCAAATCTACCAATATCATGAAGTAATCCAATTACCCTAATTATTTCTATTTTATCTTCTGATAAATTTAATTTTCTTGATAAAGAAACTGCATTATCAGTGACTCGAAGTGTATGATCTATTTTATTTTGAATCATATCACCATATTCTAAATAACTATTAGTATATCTAGTAAATTCTTCTAGTGCTTTATTCATATATGCTCCTTTCTAACAAAAAAATACCTATGAATGTAAGGGCTCTTTCGAGTGGTACCACCTTACTTCATAGATATCTATGCTCTTAAATACTTAACGCGTATCACGGATATTTCTGCTTAGTATGCAACCTTCAAATAAAATTATTATCTATTTTCACCATCCATAGACTCTCTTAAAATAATTATTATTTTACTCCTCACACTTATAACGCATTTATTAGATTATACTCTAAAACTATATAAAAATCAATATACTATTCTTCAGTAGGTTGTTCATTATTTTCTTGCTTTTCTAATTCTTTTAGAATTTCTTCAGCATCTACTGGTTCATTTTTCTTCTTTTTCTTTTTAGCTGCTTCTTTTTCTTTTGCTTTTCTTTCTTCTTCTAATTTCTTTTCTATTTCATCAGTATAAGATTTAAATTCATCTTGTATGTTAGATTTACCAATTATATAGAACGAATATTCATGATCTTTTACTTTTAATAAAGTATCTTCACTAATAACAAATCCTGTTTCATTTCCTTCATATATAGGTTTATTATCTTTGTTAGATAGATCTACAAAATAGAATTTATAATCATTTTTAAGAAGAGTATTTAAATATTCATAATATATACTCTTATCTTTTTTCTTAAAGAATAATACATAGTATTCTCCGTCTTCTTTCCAGAAGATTTCTTTATAATTTATTTCACTAACTAGATCTTTTTGTTCTAGTAATACTGCATGAATCATATTAGTATGATTTAGACTATTTTTTCTTAAATTAAATAAATCTATATTATTTAAATATAATATTAATAGTATAGTTAATACCATGATCATAATACTAAAGAATGTAAGTAATTTAGAAAAATCAAATATTTTAGATAATTTACTTTCTTTTACTTCTTTAGGTACTACTACTTCTTCTTTTTTAACTTCTACAGGTTTAATTTCTATATTTAATAATTTATTTATTACTTTATCTAAATCATCATCTAATTTAGCTATTTTAAGCCCTTCTAAAGGCTTTTCTATACTAGAAGGGTTCTTATCCTTATTATATCCTCCAGATACTCCTATATAGGTTATTTCACCATTATTTATTAATTCTTGATCTACTTTAATATTTCTAAGTAAATAATCAGTCGCCGGATCAATAATTTCTTCATTATAATTAAATGGTGCTTTAAATTTATAAATATAATATTTATAATTATCTATTATTCTTTCTTCTAATAATTCAAAATCATATGGTACTTTTGTATATCCAGTTGATATACCATAATTAATATATAGATCTGATAAAGATAAATCTTTATTATTACTATATTTTTTAGGCATTAATTTTTCTAAATTATTATATTCTAAGAAAGTATATAATGGATATCTACTTAAATTATCTCTTGCTATAGAATTAAGATTCATTTTAGAGATACTCATTTCTTTTCTAGAATAACTTTCTAATATAAATAATTTTAATTGATTATCTTTAATCTTATATAACTTATCTAAATTAGATTTAGTTTCTTTACTTGAAACATAAAATTCAATATTAATTGCTACTTCAAGGAATATTCTTAAATCAATATATTCTTTCTTAGACATGAAATTTTCATTAGTATCTATTTTATATTTAATACCTTCTTTAAAAATATTAATAATTAATTTTTGTAATACTTTTTTATTCTTATTTAAATGTTCTAAAGGTACTACTCCTTGATTTATAAAATCATTTAATAATAGTAATATACTATTTCTATTATTTTTAGCTTTAAATGTTTCATATAATTCAGGGAATATTAAATCATAATTATCTTTATTAGTAGCAATTGTTCCTAAAGGATAATTATTAAATTCTTTATAATAATTTGTTAGTAATATTCTATATAATATAAGTTCAGATGGATCGTTTGAATTTGCTAATATATTTAAAAGTTCATATTTAGTGTTGGTGTTTAATTTTTTAAATATTTCTAATATATGATCAGAATATGAATCATAGTAATTCTTGAATACTAAAGAAAGTAAAGATATTTCTACATTAAAATCATCTTTATTACTATGTTTAATAGTAGTAACTTTATCAATGATAAAATGCCCATCATCTTCATTTAGTTTAATCTTTCTTAATTTATTATAAGCATCTACTTTTTGTTTAAAGTTCTGAGTTTCTATGACTTCTAATAAATAAGATATTCTATTAAGTTTTAAATCATTTAAAACATTCTTAAACACCGTCATTCACCTACACTTTTTATATTATAACATAGAAAAAAAGAAATTAATCAATTATTTCTTTTAAAATATTTGATAATATTTTTTTACCCCATTTTGTTAAATAAGATAATAAATTTTCTTCTAATTCTTCTTTATATTCTTTAGTACTATATATACCTAATAATTCTTTCTTAGCATGTTTATTAGCTTTTTCTAATTTAGTAGTATATTTATAATTATTTTTATTATATTTTAAGTCTGCTAGTCCTCTATATAAAAGTTTTTCTTGAAGTAATTCATCATCTACAAATACATATACTAAATATCTATCATATTTATCTTTTTTTTCAGAATTTTCTTCAAATTCTATCTCTATCTTTTTAGCATTTTTTAATTCATTACAAGTATATTCACTAGCTTCAGGGCCATATGCTTCTACTTTAGATGTACTTTCAGGAGCATTAACTGATAAAAATCTAAATTTAGTTGCTTCTTTCTTATATATAAAAGATGCCGTATCTCCATCAATACATTTATCTAATTTTACTTTTTCTAATGCGAATACATTAAATGGTATTAATAAAAGAAAAAATAATGATATTTTTTTAATCATTATTAATCCTTATAGTGTAATTAATTTCATATGCTTCAGATAGATCTTCTTTACATTCAATTGTTATATCTTTTCTAGATAAATTATCTATATCTCCAATATATCCTGTTAATGTTTCTAACCTATTCCCTTTTTTATCATATACAGTTGCATCAAAATCAATTACTTTAACTGCTTCCTTACTAGTAGTAACAGTTACATTAAAAATATATTTATCAGATAATTTAGTTAATTTTGCATTACTAAATTTAATTCCTTGTACTGTTTTTTCTTTACTTATTAAGTCTTTTGTTTTAGTAACATTATAAATAACTATAATACCTACTATAAACAAAACTATGACTCCTAAAAATATCCATGTTTTCTTATTCATAATATCATACCTCTATTATTAATATTATCAATTTATATTAAAAAAAGCAATAAAAAAGAAGTCAATTTGACTTCTATTTAAATAATTCTTTATATATATCTTTATAGTTATCTACTAAATATATTTTTATATTTTCAGTTATCTCTTTTGGTAATTCTTCTAAGTCTTTTTCATTAGCTTTAGGTATAAAGATTTTTTTAACATTAGAGTTATATGCTCCAATAGTTTTTTCTTTTAAACCTCCTATTTCTAAGATACTACCCATAAGAGTTATTTCACCAGTCATCGCTATTTCATTAGAAATAGTTTTATTCTTTAATGAAGATATAATTGCAGTAGTTAAAGCTACTCCTGCAGAAGGTCCTTCTTTTTTAACTGCAGCTTCAGTTACATTTATATGAATATCATGTGTTTCAAAGAAATCTTCTTTTACTTTTAGATCTTTCAAAATAGTCTTAACATATCCAATAGATATATTAGCACTTTCTTTCATTACTTCTCCAAGAGAACCAGTAAGTATTATATTACCTCTACCCTTATAGAAACATACTTCTATAGGAAGAGTTACTCCTCCAAATGGAGTATATGCAAGACCATTTACTACTCCAGGTAAATTCTTTATGTTCTTTTTAGAAGAATACTTTTCTTTACCTATAAATTCAGATAAGTTTTTATTATTTATTTCTATTTCTTTGATTTCTTTATTTAATATTTTAACTGCTAATTTTCTTAGAATTTTACTAATAATTCTTTCAAGTTCTCTTACTCCTGCTTCTTTAGAATAATTTTCTATAATAGAGTTAATTCCTTCATCTGTAAATGTAATTTTATACTTATTTAATCCATGATCTTTTAATAATTTAGGAAGCATATATTTCTTAACAATATCTAATTTTTCAAATCTAGTATAACTAGATAATTCTATTATTTCTAATCTATCTAAAAGTGGTCCTGGTATAGAAGAAATATCATTTGCTGTTAATACAAACATTACTTTAGATAAATCATATTTTTCTTCTAAGAAGTTATCAGTAAAGTATTTATTTTGCTCTCTATCAAGAACTTCAAGCATTGCAGATTCTGGGTCTCCATTAAATCCTTGAGTCATTTTATCTATCTCATCGATTAAGAATAATGGATTAGATGATTTAGCTTTAATCATACCATTAATAATTCTACCAGGTTCTGCCCCTACATAAGTCCTTCTATGCCCTACTATTTCGGCTTGATCAGAAACACCACCTACAGATATTTTAACAAAGTTTTTATTAAGAGCTTTAGCTATAGAGAATGCTAGAGTTGTTTTACCTACTCCAGGAGGTCCAACTAAACAAAGTATTGGAGCATTTTCTTCATTAGATAATTTCTTAACTGCTATATATTCAAGTATTCTTGTTTTTATATCATTAAGGCCATAATGAGTTTCGTTTAGAACTTTTTCTATCTTACTTAGATTAGTTTCATCTTTAGTTAGAATATTCCAAGGTAAAGATAACATAGTATCTAAATAATTTTTAGATATAGTTAATTCTGGTGAAGATATAGGAATATTTTCATACTTCTTAACTTCTTTATATAATCTTTCTTTTATATCTTCATCGATCTTTAGAGATGCTATTTTCTTATTTAAAGAATCTATTTCATCTTCTTTAGATGTATCTTCATGTAATTCTTTCTTTATTACTTTTAATTTTTCTCTTAATACAAATTCTTTTTGAGATTCATCTAAATTAATTTTTAATTTAGTTTCTATATCATTTTCTAAAGCAGATATATTTCTTTCTTTTTGAAGAAGAGATATTAAATAATCTGCTCTTGTATTAGCATTAGGATCTTCTAAAAATTTATATTTTTCTTCAAAAGATATTGGTAATATATTAATTATAGAATCAGTTATATTTTCTAAAGATTTTTCTTCATTAATTTTATTAACATAGTAATTAGATATAGAAGGCATAACTGCTACATATTTAGAGAATTCTTCTTTTATTAATCTTATTTTAGCGTTAGATATATCACTATCTTCAGGTTCTACTTTTTGAGGTCCAATAATAGCATCTTTAACTAGATCTCCATCTTGTATATAATCATATATAAATGCCCTATTTATACCTGCTATACTAATTCTTACATTTGTATTAGGCAATTCAAAATTACTTGTTATTTTACCTATTATACCTATTTTAGGAAGATCTTCTTTTGTTAATACATCATTAGTAGCGTATTTAGGAGATACAAGTAAAACATATCCATTATGTTCATTAATCGCGTTATAAATAATCTCTTTATCTAGAACTTCCTCTACTTCAAGTTTAATCTCACCGAGAGGTAATAAGACTATGTTTCTTAGAACTATAACTGGTAATTTAGTCTTTAACATAATCCACCTCCTGATGTTTAATAAAAACGATATTTATTATAATTAAAAATATAAAATAGTCAATTGTTTTTAAATAAAAAAGAAATAAATAAATATATTTATTTCTAATATTCTAAATCAGTAGGTTTATACTTTCTACCTAGAACTTTTGATTTTTTATAAGTTGTCTTCCCTGTATATCCAAGAATATTACTTAAAATATTAAATGATGCTTCAAATCCAAGTAAATAATCCTTTTTAATTATATTAGTTCTTTCACTAATTTCTATTATTAATTTTTCTTTTCTTGGTTCTTGTTCTTGTTCCTCTTCATCATATTCTTCTTCATAATCTCTTAGAGAGCATTCAAAATCTGAAGTATTAAGTGCTTGTTCATTTATATTAGTTAACTTTGTATATAGTCTAGCTAAATCATTAATTAATTGAATTCTAAGACTAGTTTTAGCAGTTCTATAATCATATTTTTCTATAGAATTAAGTAATAAAATTGTACCCTCTGAAATTAAATCTTCTCTATAACTTGTTTTATTATTACAAGTATCAAATACATATCTTAGATAACATTTAGTTATAACATCTTTGTAAGAATCATCTCCAGTTTTATGATAAAGATAGAATAATAATTTTTCTTCTCCATTAGTTAATACTGGATAATTTCTTATTAAATCCTCATATTGGCCACTATATTTACTTTCACAATTACTAATTTCTTCCTTTAATATTTCTGATGTTCTTGTCATAATCATCCCTCGTATAGGAAAGATAATAACACCTTAAATAAAAAATGTAAATAAAAAAATAACCATTAGGTTATTTTTTAATTACATCAATAGCTTTACCTATTCTTAAATCTGATTTAAGAACTTCAAGACCACCTATATGAGCTATAAATTCATCTTTAGATATATTATATCTCTTAGCCATCTTTTCTGCTTCTTCATTAGCTTCTTTATCAGATATTTCTATCTTTTCTAAATTAGCTATTTCATCAAGCATAAATCTATATTTAACTCTAGTTTCAGCATCATTTCTCATTTGTTCTCTTAGAGCATTTTCATCGCTATTAGTATATTTAAAGAACATATCTAAACTAATACCTTGATGTTCTAAGTTATGAGCATATTCATGAATCATATGATCAATTTCTTCTTCTACTAATTCATTTGGAATATCTACTGTAGTATTCTTAGCTACTTCTGCTAGTAATTCATCAATATATTTATTTTCTATATCATATTCTTTTCTAGCTTTAATTTGATCTTCAGTAACTTTTTCTAAATCTTTTTTAGTTTTAACTCCATCCATTTCTAAATCTAGGAAGAAATCTTCATTAAGTTCTGGAAGAACTTTAGTTTTAACTTCATGAATAGTTACTTTAAATACTGCTTTTTGACCTTTTAATTCTTCTGATTGATAATCTTTAGGGAATGTAACTTTAACATCTACATTTTCACCAGATTTATGACCAATTAAAGCATCTTCAAATCCAGGTATAAAAGTATTACTTCCGATAGTTAAAGAATAGTTTTCTCCTTTACCACCTTCGAAAGCTACTCCATCTTTAAATCCTTCAAAATCTATAACAGCGATATCTCCAGATTCAATCTTACCTTCTTTGATTTCTAAGTCAGCATATCTCATTCTTAGATTTTCAATTTCATCTTCTACTTCTTTTTTAGTTACTTTAGCTTCTTCTTTTTTTACTCCTAAAGATTTATATTTTTTAATTTTTACTTCAGGTTTAGTAGTAACTATAAATTTAACTTTACATAAATCATCATTTATATCTAAGATTTCAATCTTTGGATCAATTATTGGTTCTAAATCATTATCTTTTAATACTTTAGAATACATTGTAGGTAATTTAGCATTAATAGCATCATAAAATAAAGATACTTTACCATATTTCTTTTCGAATACTGCTCTTGGTGCTTTACCTTGTCTAAATCCATCTATTTTAGCAGTCTTAACAGCTTTATTAAAAGCTTCATCTACTGCAGTAGTCCATTCTTTACCTTTTAATTCAACTTCTATTTCATGTATATTCTTACTCATATTTTCCTCCTACTTTAAAGATACTATTTCTATATCATAATTTCCATTAGGGCTTTCAATAGTAACAATAGTTCCTTTTTTCTTACCCATAATACCTTTAGCAATTGGTGATTCATTAGAAATTTTATTTTCAAATGGATCAGCTTCTGTACTACCAACTATATAGTAAGTTTCTACTTCATTATCAGCTATATACTTAATTTCTACTGTAGATCCAACTTGAACTACGTTAGATTTAGTATCTTCAATAATAGTAGCATTATCTATTAAGTATTCTAATTCTTTTATTCTAGCTTCAACTTGACCTTGTCTATCTCTAGCAGCATGATATTCAGCATTTTCAGATAGATCTCCTTGAGCTCTTGCTTCCTTAATTTGCCCTATAACTTCTGGTCTAACATTTTGTTTTAAATCATCAAGTTCTTCTTGTAATTCTGCAAGACCTTCTTTAGTTAAAAATATTTCTTTTTTTTCGTTTTTCATTAATGGTCACCTCGCCAATACTCAACGATTAAAATAATACTAAAAAAAGTCGATTTTGTCAACAAAAAATAGATAGTATTTACTATCTATTTAAAAAGCTTACTCTAATTAAATCATATTTAGATACTTCTATGTCTGAAGGTATCCTAATTATCTCTTGTGCATGTCTTGCTGCATCCACTAGTTCATTATCTTCATTTTTAATATATTTTACCTCTAAATTAAATGATTTTTTACCTGGTCCAAATATATTAATTGTATCTCCTACTTTAAAATGATTTCTTTGTTCAATTACTATTTCTTTATTATTTTTATCATAATCAAGAACCACTCCAAGGAAATCTTGATTAGAGTTTTCTTCTCTTCCTATATAATATTGTTCGTTAACACTAGGTTTTTTATCAAAATATTGAGGAAGAGAATCTCTATTAGCAACTCTTTCTAATATTAATTCATCTTCTTTAGAATATTCATATTTACCATTATAGCAATCATCAATTACTTTTCTATATACTGAAAGAAGTGTTGCTAAATAATATATAGATTTCATTCTACCTTCTATTTTTAAAGATGTTACACCAATATCAATTAGATCTGGTATAAACTTTAACATTGATAAATCTTTTGGTGAAAAAGAAAAATCTGTTTTATCATTTATTTTTTCTTTTTCATCATATAAATCAAATACCCATCTACATATTTGAGCACATGCTCCTCTATTAGAATCTCTATTAGTCATATAATTAGATAAAGTACATCTTCCTGAATATGCCATACACATAGCACCATGTATAAATACTTCCGTATCTATACCAGTAGATTTAATTATATCTACTATATCATTCTTAGAACATTCTCTAGCAAGTACTACTCTTTTTACTCCTTCTTTTTTAAAGAATGAAGCTGATTCTTTATTTAAACAAGAACTTTGAGTACTTAAATGAAATTCTAAATTAATATTATTTTCTTTTAACAAATCTAATATAAACATATCTGATGCAATTATTGCATCTACTTTATATTCTTCTAATTTCTTTAAATAATCTACTAGATCTTCTATATCATCTTCATGAAATACTATATTTACTGTTACATATACTTTTTTATTTAAATTATGAGCAAATTCTACTCCTTCTTTTATTTCGTCTAGAGTAAAATTCTTAGCCATACTTCTTAGAGAAAATTTTTCTCCTCCTAGATATACAGCATCTGCTCCATATCTAAAAGCCCATTTTAATCTTTCTAAATCTCCTGCTGGAGCAAGTAATTCTATCTTATTCATAATCTTCCACCTTATATACAGTTTTCTTTTCTAAGAATCCTAAATAATCAGAATCCATTACTTCATTAGATTTAAATGCTTTTACTATATTTATAAAATCTTTAGAATCAATCATATAATCATCTAAGTATATAAAATCAATTATATTACCTAATTCATTATAATATTTAATACCGTTTAATATTCTTTTAGTATAAAAATCAGTATTAAATCCTTCAGTAACTATATATTCTTCATCTTTAATTTTATCTTTAATAGTATATGTATCTTTTTCTTTAGATTTATTTATAAATTCAAAATAATTAGTTAATAATTTTCTAGAAGATGTAGCCATATTTAAATGTCCATATAAAGTACATCCTACTAATTCATTAGAATTATTTTTAATTTTTATTATTTCATCTTTAGTTATTTCGTTTGATAATAAGAATAAATCTACATTTCTTTTACTTAAGAATTTAATTGTTCTTGAATTAGTACCTAAATGATTAGAAAACCATAGTATTTTTCCATTATAATTTAATTCATTTAATATATTTAAAACTCCAATATCACTAAAACCTATACCAGTAATATTAAGTTTAATTAATTCACTTATTAATTTCTTTAAATCCTCTATTTCATTATTATAGTAAAGACGATTAAAAGTAATAAAGATTTCTTTATTACTTTTATTAATATAATCATTTAATTCATCTAAACTAATTAAATTATTAAATCCATAACTATAATTTTTTATTCCTATAAAGAATCCATCTACATCATATTTATCTAGATCTTCTTTTTTAGGAAGAGGAATATATATTTTACTCATTTAATCCTCCTTTTTTATAGAAACTGCTATACCGTCTCCTACTTTATAAAATTTAGTTTTAAATTCTTTATTATTTTCTAAGAATTCTATATATTTTTTTATTTTACCTACTAATTGTCTTAGATTTCTACTTTCTATTCTAGTCTTTTGTTCTACTAAACCATGAAAGCTTAGATTATCAGATATTATTACTCCTCCAGGATTTAAATTCTTTTTAAATTTTTCAAAGAATTTAATATATTGTCCCTTAGCAGCATCAATAAATATTAAGTCATATTTATCAGATAATTCTATATCCAAGGCATCAGTGTATATTACATTAATTCTCTTGTCTAATTTAGCCTTTTTTATATTCTTTAACGCTAAAATATATCTATCTTGATCTCTTTCTATACTAGTAACATTTATATCATCATTAACAAGTGCCATTTTAATTGCAGAATATCCAATAGCAGTACCTATTTCTAAGATATTCTTTGAATTACTTTTAGAAATTATTTTGCATAAAAAATCTATTCCTTTTTTTTGCATTATAGGAATATTTTTTTCTTCTGCATAAACTTCCATTTCTTTAATAAGATTATCCATTATTCTTTTCTTTAGTTAGAGTATTTAATATACCCTCGACTAATTTCCATTCTTTTTCTGTTTCTATTGGCATTAAATCACTAGTTTTCTTATTTGGATTATAACAAGATGCATATACTTTAATAAGACCATTTTCATCTTTAGTATCATCAGTATAAACAATATAATTCTTACCTGTTTCTACTAAATCAAATGTATAAAGTACTCTCATCTTTTTTTCATTACCATCATTATCTATTAATGTAAAATAATTTTCTTTCATTATTTACTCCTATCTAAGTATCTTTGAAGTATTATACTTGCTGCTACTGAGTCAACTTTCCCTTTTCTTTTCTTTCTAGACATATCAGATCCTATTAAAGCATTATTAGCTTCTACTGAAGATAATCTTTCATCTTCTAAGATTACTTCTACATCTAATTCTTTTTCTAATAATTCTTTAAAATTAATACTTCTTTCTGAAGCAAAACCTAAAGTATTATTCATATTCTTAGGTAAACCTAATACTATTTTATTAGTATCAAATTCATTCATTAAATCTTTTACTATAGGAACTAAAGAATTATAATCTTCATCTTTAAAAAAGTATGTCTTATAAAAGGAAGCGATAATACCTAATTTATCGCTTACTGCTACTCCTAAAGTTTTAGTTCCTAAATCTAAACCTATTATTCTCATATTATTTTCTACTCAAATAACTACGAAGTAATACTTCAATAATATCAGTTCTATCTATTTTTGATAATTTCTTTCTTGTTTCTTTATAGTTAGAAATATATCCTGGATCACCACTAATTAAGTATCCTACTAATTGATTAATTGAGTTATAACCTCTTTCTTCTAGAGATTCTACTGCTTCATTTAATGTATCACTAACTAATGTGTTATTTATATCCTTTGCATCAAAAATATTTGTTGAATTATTATCCATAATTTCACCTCATAAATGATATTATACCATATATTTAAAAAGAAAAAAAGACCATTGGTCTTTTAATCATCTATATCACCAAAATGTGCACAAAGGTTATTAACTTTTTCTTGTACTTCTCTTTCTTGTTCTGGTGTTAATTTATATTTTTTAGGTCCTTTTGATGGTAATATAAATCTGTTTTCAGATTCTCTATGTTCCATTTCTAATGATGGTATTTGTGAATCAATCATACTGATTGTTTCTTCTATTATTGCATCAATTCCAGTATCTTTCTTTTCTCTTGGTTTAACTTCTTTAATCTTTTCTAATGCTGTTTTAAGATTCATGCCTTTAATAGTACATCCTCTTAATTTGCCCGCTTTATATTGTTTTGCTATATATTCTTCCACTTGAACAGATATTGTTTCATGAAAACGCCCAAATTTACCTTTTTGAATATCTGTCTTTAAAGTTTTATCTGTAACATTAATTATAGCTCCTGTATTAGATAAATTACAGTTTTGAACACCAACATTATAACTTCTTACATCACCATTAGTCATAAGAATATGTCTATCACTTCTAAGAGATTTACATTCAAATTTAACTCCATTAAAATTTAACCCATCTAAATTACAACCTTTAAATAAAAAACTATGTGTCTTAGTTTTTAAGCCTGTATTAGATAAATCACAATTTTCAAAATTAAATGTTAATTCCCATTGATCATTACATATACCAAAGCTATTTGATAAATCTATACCAGAGAAATCAACGTTTTGAATTGTATAAGTTTGACCTAGTATATTACCACTATAAAATAATTCAGTAAAAACAATGTTTACATTTGTATTACTTAAGTCTACAGTTTTTGTAGGTTGAAGAATAGCATTAGTAAAATCTGCTTCACTTAAATCTATCTTGCATAATCCTTCTATAGTACACGCTAAGCATTTATAACCATCTTTATAATCAAATAATAATTCATCTATCTTTTCTTTTGGCAAATGTATTCTTCTTTCAGGATTAAATTTAACTTCTTTTATTCTTTCAGCCACTGCTTCTCTTAGTAATCTTCTATCCGAATTACTCATTTTTGTTCCCATAACATCACCCTTAGTTAATTATATTACTATAATTATATCATAAATGCAATTAAAAAAATGTCTTACGACATTTTTAATATGTATACCATAAACCTTGTTCCATTAAATCTGAAATAATTTGGTTATGCTCTTCGAATGTTTTACTAAAATATATATTATTTCTTTTATCTGCAACAAAGTAGAAGTAATCATTTGGTAAATAATTTACTGCAGCATCAATAGATTCTTTTGATGGATTAGATATAGGTCCAACAGGTATCATACCACCTGCAGCAGAACTTCTTGTATTATATGCATTTATATCATCAATTTCACTTTGATATAAATCTCTTTCTGACATATCTACCCCAATTGCATAATAAGTAGTAACATCAGATCCAAGGCTCATACCATTATTTAATCTATTCATGAATACACCCATTATTTGTTTTCTATTATTTATATTATTACCTTCAAGTTCTAGAATAGATGCTAATGTCATAATTTTATGAAGAGTTAAACTACTCTTTTCTATTGAATCTTTATAAGTATTAAGTACATCTTCTTCTTGATCTAACATTTTTTCAAATATATCTTCAATAGTAGCATCTTTCTTAAATTCATAAGTATCTGGGGCTAAATAACCTTCTAGTGGATAATAAATATTTGGATCTAATATTTCTTCGGTTAAGAACCAATATTTTTTTATTAAAGAATTAATATATTCAGTATCTTTTAATTTGTTTAATATTTCTTCTTCAGTAATTTTAGTATTACTTGTAATAGTATTAATAATACCTCTCATATTATAACCTTCTTTAAAAGTTATAGTAATAGTATCTGCTTTTGCATTACTTGAATTAGATATTTTTTCAAATATTTCTCTTAAACTCATATTAGGATGAAGAATATAAGTACCTGCTTCTACATCAAATTTATTTAATCTTACATAGTAATAAGTAAATGATTCATTTCTAACTAAACCATCTTTCTTTAAATCGCTAATAAGGGATTTCATACCATAATCTTCATTGAAGTTCTTTACTTCAAATACAACCTTTTTATCACTTTTAGATACAGGACTAACCATATAAAAGCATAATCCTACTAAACATCCCATTAATAATACAATTATAATTGGAATAATAATTTTTATCTTTTTCATATACACCTCTAATATAATAATTATAACAAAAAATATTTGTAAAATATATAAATAAAAATATAAAGTGTAAATAAAAAAGCAATTATTCAATAATTGCTTTTATTCTTCTTATACCTGAAGATACACTTTCTTCTTTAGTAATCTTAAATTTACCTATTTCTTTAGTATGAGATACATGTGGTCCACCACATAATTCTTTAGAAACATCTCCTATAGAATATACAGTAACTATATCTGGATATTTTTCTATAAACATACATTCTGCTCCAGAATTAATAGCTTCTTCTTTAGTCATTTCTTGTTTAGTGACAGTTAAATCTTCATTTATCCATTTATTAACTAAATCTTCAGTATTTTTTATTTCTTCATCAGTTAATTTATGATCACAGTTAAAGTCAAATCTCATTCTTTCTTCATTAATATTTGATCCTCTTTGATGAACATCCTTTGAAACAGTAATTTTAAGGGCTGCATTAAGTAAATGTGTTGCAGTATGATATCTTGTTTCAATTTCAGAATTACCTGCTAAACCACCCTTAAATTTACCTTCAGAATTAGTTCTAGATAATTCTTGATGTGCCTTAAATTTAGCTTTAAATCCCTCTAAATCTACTTTAATACCTTTTTCTTCTGCTAATTCCATAGTAAGTTCTATTGGGAATCCAAAAGTATCATATAAATGGAATGCAGTATCTGCATCTATATCAGTATTAGATACTTTTTCAAATTCTTTTAGACCTTTTTCTAATGTTCTATTAAACTTAATCTTTTCATTAGTAAGAACTTCAAATACTATTTCTTTATTCTTATCTAATTCTTCATAGTAAGATTTATATTTATCAATAATTAATTTAGCAAGTTCTATATCAAAATCGCTATTAACATCAATATCTAACTTCTTAGCATATCTAATCATTCTTCTTATTAATCTTCTTAAAATATATC
>JAEEGI010013347.1_pt1 | contig 17441 bp, 9 predicted proteins | sample 8958751 | NCBI WGS metagenome assembly JAEEGI01 (sample SAMN16246545, study PRJNA631951) | gut metagenome | biome: gut microbiome; feature: rumen; material: KS-attached | host: Bos | place: Iran: Karaj | collected 2018-10
TCGTCCCAGCTGCGGTTGTAGTTCCATTCGTTGAGGATAGACTCCGTGGCGGTGAAGCCTTTGGAGTCCAGCATTTCACGAACGATGCGCACATCTTCGACGATGCGCGCGGGTTTGCGGTGGTACATGTGGTGGGAGAAGAAGTCCAGGGGGACGTTGTTCTCCTTTACGTAGTCCAGGAAGGGAGGACCGTACTTTCGGGGATTCGCGAAGGCCGGTCCGCCGATTTTCAAATCGGGGAAACACTTTTTCAGGTGCTTTGCCGCTACCTCGTACAGCTTGTTAAACTGCTCCATGGTTCCGCCCCATGTGCGGGGATCCGTTTTCCAGCGGTCTTCCGGCTGGTCCAGATCCGGTTCGTTCCAGATTTCCCAATACTCGATTCCCATGTGGTAGCCGTTCGCCCAGCCTTCGTTGTAGTGGCGGATGATATGCTCGCAGATGCGGGCCCACTTCTTATAGTTTTTGGGAGGATAGATGCCGTACTTCTTTGTCTGATGCTCAATGCTCTGGCCAAGTCGGAAGAAGGGTTTGGTGCCTGCTTTCAATATATCCTGGAGCACCACGTCGCTGTTGGTGAAATCGTAGGACCGGGGATTATTGACATTGGCATTGAAATTCGGGAAAATCTGGTTGATGTCTATGCAGTGGCCGCCGTATTCGGTTCCCAGGGCCGTGTCATGCGTCCTGGCGAAGGGTATGCGGAGGGCAGTGTAAGACTCCATCGTGGGGTCGAGGGGGCCGTTGTTTCCCGCATTAATGGGTTTTACCGGCCCGAGAGCGGTGGCAGGGCTGAGCCCCACCACCGTCTGGGCGGCAATAAAGAGTGATATGAGAATGGAGTGAATCATTACTTCTGATAAGCGCCCGGCCACCATTCTCCGTTTCCACGGGCATTGCCAAGCTGATCCTTGTCAAGAGCATCAATACTCTCCAGCCAGGCCTTGAAAGTGGGGCTTGCAGAGTTCATGGCAGTTGCAAATGCACTTGCGCTAATCTTTGCGCTGCTTCCTGCAACCGTTCCGTTCCAACTCCATACGTGGCTGGCAGCATCCCATGACAAACTGCCAAGATCAGCCTTTGATTTGCCTTCAGTGTCGCCTGATCCGTTATACGGACTGGTGCCGCCCTTCTTTGTGAAAACGTTGTAGTAGCCGTATGTGTTGGAAGTTCCACTCTGGTTGATCCACCAGGAGTACTGGTCGTTCCCGGCGAGTATGATATTGTTCAAAAGATGGTAGTCCTTACCGCTCTTTGCATTCTTGATATAGACCAGTTCCTGATCGGCCAGGGGATCAAGGGCCGATGTGGTCCTGGCAGAGCCTATAAGCGTGCAGTTGCTGATAACGCATTCCTCCAGCAGTTTGTCGGTGTCGCCGTTAACATAAACCCAGCATCCATCGTCTTCGCCATTGCTCATAGTATATGTGTCGTCGTTGAAACTGCAGTTGTTCATGGCAAAGTGCTTGGCTTTTTCGATGAATATGCTGGTGCCGTTCTTGTAGGAAATCCAGTTGCCGGTGAATGAGCAGCCGTTCAGATAAATACCGCTCACCACGCAGTTCCACACCGAAATGGCACCTCCGCGGGTTGCACGGTTGTTCTCGAAGTGGCAGTTGTTGAAGTAGCCGTTGCCGTCGGCATAGAATGTTACGGCGCCGCCATAAGCACTCTTGACTTCCTCGCTGGCGGTCATGGTGTAATTATTCACGAATACGCAGTTGTCGAAGTAGCTGTTGGTTATATCATGTCCAAGACGTACTGCTCCTGCGTGTCGGGCGTAATTGCTGTTGTTGTTGCCCTGGTATTCGTTGTAATTGCCCTCAAACCTTGTGTTGCTGACCTTTAGCCAACCGGTGCCGGGATCTCCTCCCGACTGGTAACTAAGAGCCGCTCCGCCTCCGGATTTGGAGTGGTTTCCGATGAAAGTGCATCCATCAATGGTTACCTCTGCCGAGTTCTGTCCCCAGTCCACGGAAACTGCACCACCGAAGGCCTCTTCTTCTCCATTGTAGTCACTGTGGTTGCCCTCAAAGGTGGTTCTCAGGATGGTGAGTTCCCCGTTGCTCTCGAACCGGATTGCCCCGCCATGCCTGCCGTTTTTGTTTACGTAGTTGTCCTTGAAGAGAGCATCGGCAATCCTGATATTGCCATTAGAGGAAGCAAGGATGCAGCCTCCGCCCTTGGAGTAGTTCTCCTGATAGAGGCCACCCTGAATCTCGAGGAGTGCTCCGTCAACTACATTGAGGGCCCCGCCCCAGTCGCTGAAGTTCTCCTTTACCGTGCAGTTGATGAGCTTGGCATAACCGTCTGAGTTCTGGACGCGCAGTGCTCCGCCCCTTCTGGTGGGAATGCTATTTCTCAGCAAGGAGCAGTCAGTCATAGTGAGTTTGCCATGAATGACGACGATAGCACCGCCATCCGGCTTCTTGCCCTCTTCTTTGGTTACGGTGTTGTCTTCAAAGATTGTGTTGATTACGTTCACATCAGCATCGCCATGGTCCAGGTAGATTGCGCTGCCCGGCCATGTGCCGTCATTATCGTGGAAATGGGAGTCTTTGATATCGGCCTTTCCCAGGGTAAGAAGGTTTGCTCCATAGGAACCTTTGTTGAAAGCGAATTCGCAGTTTTCGAAATAAAGGACAGTGCCCTCTTCCGCATATAAGCAACCTCCTGTGCCGTATGATCCGTCGTCCTTGATGTTTGCGCAATTCTTGAATGTACAATTATAGAAACTCGCCTTGGCTTCGCCGTTAATAAGTATGGGTGAATTCCTGGAGGCATTTGCCAGGCCGTTTGCAAAGGATATATCCTTGAACGTGACATTTGTATTCTCTCCTATGTTCAGGAGTCTGTGCAGATCTGCACCGGTGATGACGGTATTGTTGCCCTCAAAGGTGACAGAAACCGGTGCGCCGACTCCGGGGAAAGCGATGAGCAGGGAATCCTGGAAGTCCCATGTGCCCTCGCCCAGGTGGATGGTCGCCCCGTCAAGGCCTGCGGCCCAGGCGGCAAGCTTGCCGTCGTCCTCCGGTTTCGTGAGAAGGGCTTTCAGACCGGCAAGGTCCATGGCGTTGGCCTGGTTGATTCCAATCTTGTTGCCAGCTCCTTCCAGCGTGGCAAAGTACTCGCCGGTAACGCCGAATTCGCCGAAACTGTGGATCGTTGAAGCCTTGGTTGTGAGTTCTTTGTCAAGATAATACGAACCCTTGAGACCGGACGCATCATAGTATTTCAGGAGGAGGCCCTTTTCGTGGGTAACTCCGGCGATAATGCTGACGAACACGTTGCCGGCGGGGAAGCCTGCCGATGAGGATATTTCAACGGAGGGGTTGAGGGCGGAGCCAAGGGACTGCTGCACGTTCCCTCCCGTGAAGGAAACGGAGACTTCGCCGGACAGGGGTTGCCCGGAGGGACTCTCCACCACAATTTTCGTATAACCGGCTTCCGGAAGGCCGATCTTCAGGAAGGAGTTGACATTGGAGAACGCGAAAGCTTTGTTCGCTCCTTTTGCCACTGCGATGTGACCGGAGCCGAATGACCCTTCCTGCGACTGGGGGATAGTGACCTTGATAAGGTCGGCCGCAGGTTTTGAAGAAGTGACTTCAGCAGGATATACTGCGTAGTAATCATTGCTTTCCGGCACCTGGGCCTCAAAAGTGGCATTGGCCGTATTTTCGCCGGTCTTTAGTTTGGCAACAGCGCTGCTTTCACCATAGTAGACTTTGATCTTGTCTGTTATTGACCATACGGTGTGGCCGTCCACTATATCCGTCTTGGTCTGGGGCATGGAGGCGGTAAATGTTACCATATCTCCATCTTCTGCGGGAGCGCCCAATTCCTTTGCGCAGGAAACCGCTAATGCGGCCGCGATAGCCGCGATGATGATATATGCAAACTTTTTCATGGCTGTTCCTCCTTAGAAGATGGGGTTTTCATCGAAATCGGAAAGGCTTCCGCCCTTGTCGTCCGGACTCTCGCCCTGCTTGGTTGTGACGTCGATAGACGCGACGGGACTCTGCTTGTAGGTGCCTGTTTCTGAATCTGCAGGAACGGCATATACCTTTACATTGTATGCTGTCAGGGTGTGCAGGCCATCGTATTTGACTGAGGTGCCGTTAACCGCAGTGAAAGCAGCTCCGTCAAGTGAACACATATACTTGGCCGCATGTTCTACAGCGGGCCAGGTAATCGTGAACTCGGTTGCCAGAATATTCTCTGATTTGAGTTGGGGCGTGGCAAGGACTACAAGATCAAGCGTGGTTACCTGGATGCTTGCCCAGTCGCTGGAAGTGTAGTTACCCGCATTTGCGTCGGATGCCGCCGCGCGAACCTGTACCGTGTGGTTGGATTTGGCGGTAAGGGAATTGAAGGCTGCGCTGAGGGAAGTTGTGGTCTGTTCGGCTCCGCCGTCCAGTTTGTAGATATACTTGCCTGCATTAGGAACGGCTGCCCATGAAACTGTGAATCCGTTGGTGTGGATTGCGCTTGATGTAAGTGAGGGAGTGGCAAGTTTAGCGGGTGCTGCCGTTGTGGCATCTACTGTGCCCCATTCACTCTCAACGGCCACATCGGCCATTGTTGCCGGTGGAATGGCCTTCACCTTAACAGTATACTTGGTGGAGTTCTTCAGGCCGTCTGCCGTGAATGTAGTCTGCGTTGTTTCCTGCTCCGCTCCGTCGCCAACCTTATACACATATTTCTCTGCGTTCTTAACAGCTTTCCAGGAAACGGTGAATCCGCCGGAAACTATGTTGGAAACTGTAAGGACAGGTGTAGCAAGCACGGTTTTTCCAGCCGTCGTGAAAGAAATGGGGACGCAGAAGTCAGAGTCCAGCCACTCCGTGCTTCCTGAGGGAGCGACAGCTTTCATCTTGAGGGAATAAGTGGTTGAGGATTTGAGGTTCTGGATGGTGATGCTGATTCCCGAAGCGGAAATGGGAGCACCGTCGTCCACTACCACCTGGTAGGATTCGGCATTCTTGACGGTCTTCCACATAATAGTGGCATTGTCGATACCTGCCGATGCAAGCACAGGCTCGGGCGTGGCTAGTTTTTCCGCCTTGGGCTTTTGCTGGCACGCCGTGACAGCCAGAAGGACTGCCAGCGCAACTGATGAGGCAATACGAACGCGATTCATTGTGTTGATATTAAGTGGTTGATTATTCAATAGTGAGAGACAGGCTTGAGAAGACGCCGGCTTCAATGGTTACGGTGTCGTCCACGCTGAAATAAGTGATATCTCCGTCGGTGGCGGTGATGGTGAATTCCAGCTGGTCATATTCTCCGGGAGGGAGGACAAACCAGAAGGGCGTGTATTCGGAGGTGAAGATTTCGGCTCCGGCTGCATCCAGCATGATGATGTTTGCACCGCCCACCATGGCGAACATTCCGTCGGTGAGGTTGCAAAGGAAGGCACCGGAAACGGGCTTGCCGGCATCCAGCGTGATGGATTTGAGCGTGGTGCTGCCTTTGAGGTTCAGTCTGAGCATGCCACAGGGGCTTTCCAGATGAACGTCGGTCAGGTCCCTTGCACGTCCCCAGAGAGGGAGGGCTCCCAGGGCCTGCGAGGGCTGTTTGCAGCTGATGTTCATCTCCAGGATACCCTGGAAGGTGGTTCCATCGCAATCGGCAGAGGCGGGGGAGTATACGACATAGGGCCCGTCGCCGGGGATTACCCCCTCAAAGGATGCCGATGAATACCCGGCGCCGGAGCGCAGGGTGAATTCGGCAGGGGAGTCCGCCCCGTCGGCCAATATCCCAATCGTGTCTCCTTCACTCCAGGAGGGTAGACTGTTTGTTCCAATCCGGGCTTTGGTCTCGAAAGCCTTGATGGAGACAAAAACCACATCCTTCTCCTTGGGTGCAGGCGTTTCCTTGTGGCATGCAGCCAGCGGCAGGAGGATAGCAATCAGTGCAAGAATTCTTTTCATCTTCATATCGGCTTACAAGGTTATGTCGATGGTTTTCGTGATGCTGTCGACAGCTCCCAAAGCGTCCGTAACGGTAAGGGTGACGGCAACTCCGGTGGCTGGAGAGTCAAATACTACGATCGGCGAATCCGAGGAATACGTTTTTCCGCCTATGTTCCAGGCCCAGGTTGTTATTCCGCCGATGTTGTCCACAGATTTGTCTTCAAAAAGAACTTCTTCCCCGACTCGTGCGGTAGGAGGACAATTGAAATTGGCCCAGGGAATGTCGTTTTCTTCGACAACCAGGATTTGGCGGGAATAGCTGTCATGGCCTGCGCCCTGCTCTGCATACGCCGTGAGGGTGATTGTGTACAGTCCCGGATTTGCGAAAGAAAGGCCATCCAGTTCCAGCCCGTAATGGACCTGTTCATTATACTCCCACTTGCAGAAAGCCAGGGTGTTGTTTTTTACTTCAGATGTGTTCTGGACAATCAGTTCTTCCCCAGTCTGATATACGTCCTTGTTGGTGGAGAACCGGGCTGTTACTTCCACCACAGGCTTGCTGCAGGACATTGCTGCCGCAAGGGTAATAATAAGTATCGTTGACTTGTTCATGAAGGGGTCAGAATTTCAGGGTGATACTCACGGGATAATGGTCGGATATGTATGTGAGCCCGGCATACTTGTCCTTGATGGTGATGAAGCGGGTGACACCGGCAAAGCCTTTGAACCAGCAGTGGTCCAGGGTGAGCCCGCTGCCATAGTCTCCGTAGTTGTTGCAGGTCTTGTAGGAATCCCCGATTACGGCTTCCAGGCGGGCACTCTCGAAGCCGTAGGACTTGATGTCCTTGAAAATGGCATCGTCCTCGTCGGTATTCCAGTCTCCAGTCATGAAAATTGGCAGGCCTTCCGTGTTGATCTTTTTCACCTGTTCAAGGAGAATCTCCATTTCCGGCTGCCTTGCAAAGGCGGCGGAATACTCCAGGTGTGTGTTGAAGTGGTAGAACTCCTGACCTCCTTTGACCATTTTCATTTTTCCCCAGGTACAGACACGATAATGTCCCACGCCGTCCATGCGGCTGGGCAGGTTCGGTGTGCTTGTGAGGTAGAATGTGCCGTGGGAAAGCACCTGCACAGAGTCTTTCATATAGAAGATGGCGCATTCCTCACACTCCTCCTTGGGGCCGTCCAGGTTTATGCCGATGGCGGCATACCTGGGATCGTCTTCAATGATGTTCTGGCGCTGGATGAAATCGCACTCCTGGGCTCCCATCAGCACGGGACTTGTGCTGGCAAGCATTTCCTTGACGCCTGCGCGGCGGACCGCCCATGCCCTTTCGCCCACATCGGCCACACTGGAGGCGGCCCTTACATTGAAGGTCATTACTGTGATGGTTCTTCCGCCTCCGGCTCCTGCCGGATCTACGTAGAAGCGTGAATAGTCGTAGTCCCTTGGCTTGTGACAGGAGACAAGGCTGGCTGAAAGTGCCAGAAGAGCAATGATTGCTTTGATTTGGATTCTCATAGTCATCATTCATTTAAGGGATTACCAGCCGGGGTTCTGGGTGAGAGTGTAGCCCTTGGCTGCATATTCGCGGATAATCTGGGGAGGGATAGGCTCCAGGTACTGGCGGTCGTCGGCATGCCAGATGCGGGGAACCGCATAAACGTATTCAAGGTCGTATCCGCCATTGGGATTGGGATGCGCCCTGAGGCCCTGTTCAGTGGAACTCTCCGGGTAAATCTGAACATAATAGTTCTTATGTGCGGCGGGGATGTCCTTCAATTCCTTCATGGAGAAATAGAACTCTTCCTTACCCTTACCCCTTAGGTCGATTGCCTGATCCAGGCCCTGAATGTGAACGCCGCTCCAGGGAAGATCCTCTATCAGATGACCTTCTGCCCAGCGGTCCAGATCCGATGTACGGAAGCCCTCAAAAAACAGTTCAATCGCGCGTTCACGACGGATTTCCATGATAACAGGGTCTGTTACGTTGGGATAGAAGGTTGCCTGCATGTATGGATCCAATGTGGTGGGAAGGGTGTTGAGCCCTCCCGTGATACCTGCCCTCGAACGCAGTTTGCCTATGGTTTTGGACCAGTCGGAGTTAGTTATTTCGCCAAGTTCGGCCTTGGCTTCCGCGTAAATGAGCAGTACCTCGGCATACCGCATCAGCGGCATGGAGTTGATGTTCTTTGCGTCATTGTTGTATTTGACGTCGTCCAGAGAGAACTTAATGATATGGTATCCGGTTGCGGCACGTTCGTGGATGATGTCCGGAACAACATCGGCGGCCGTGGAGCCGGTCATGTCATAATCCGGATACCTCACGGTCTGCTTGAGGCGGAGGTCCCTGTTGGAGAATTCATCTTTGAACAGGGTGGAGGCGTAATTCTCCTTGTTGGTAAAAGGAGTGCCATTTGAGTTCAAATAGGTGAATACGAAGGCGCGGGACATGCAGTCGCCGTTGCCCTTGCTGCCGTTGAAATGCCAGTTGGAGGAATTGTAGATGCCGTAGTCCGGATCTGAGCAAAGGCCAAGGATTACTTCGTCGGTCAGGATCTCGGTGCTATACCACAGACTGCGGTATGCCCCCTTAGCGCCGGCTTCAGTGTGAAGGGAGAATTTGCCTGATTTCATGATGATGTCACAGGCGTTTGCGGCAAGGCGGTATAGTTCTTCTGCCGTGTAGAGATTGTCGGGAAGATGATGATACTTTTTCCACGATGCTTCATACAGGCAGATTCTCGCCTTCAGTAAAAGCGCAGCATATTTGGAAACCAACGAGTTGCCTACAGATGATGTGGTCTGGAGATGGTCGTAACAATAGTCCAGATCTTTAATCATGTTGTCCACAATCACATCGCGCGGGTCGCGGCCTTTGTACATTGTGGCTTCGTCCGTGCTGCTCACAACGTGTTCGAACCATGGCACTTCGCCATATGAGCGGAGTTTGGAGAAATAGAAGTATGCGCGGAACCATTTGCCAAGGGCAAGGTAATGCTCCCTGACAGCCTCGTCCACTGTGCAGTCCTCGCTCTGCAGGGCATCCAGGAAGTAATTGATGCGACGCAGGCCGCTCCAACTCCAGGAGGTGGTCTGTTCCGGGTTGTATGTTCCGTTTACGTAGAAATCCCAATAGCTGTGCGCCGCGCAGTAATCCACATGAGAAGACTCCTGGTAGAACACGTCGTCCATGGATGGAAGTTCGGAGTAGAGGGAATAGGAGTACGATTTGATACCGGCCTCGCTGCCGAATACGGTCTTTCGGTCCGCTTGGGAAATCAGGGGCTCGTAGAGGGTGCATGAAAGTGCCGATGCTCCGGCAAGAAGCATAGCGAGAAGGTGTTTTACTGTATTGTTTTTCATGTCATCTCCTTTTTAAAAACCAATCTGCAGCCCGAAGCTGAACGTTCGCATGGTGGGGTAGTTGTATCCGTCGCCCTCTTTTCCGCCAAGGTCACTGTCGGAGCCGTAGCATACGGTTACCACGTCGAAGTCTTTGGTGTACTTGTGCAGGGGAGACCAGGTCCAGAGGTTCTCTGCCGAGAAGTAAACCGACATCTGGGACAAGCCCATCTTCTTAATAATATTCTTGGGGAAGTTGTATCCGAACTGCAGGTTTTTCAGGCGGACGTATGAAACATCCATCATGTAGCGGTCTATCCTCTTGTTCTGCCAGGAAACGCCACAGTAGCCTGTCCACTTGGGAAGGAGGGCGTCCGGATTATCCGGAGTCCAGCAGTTGTCCAGCTGCCATTTGTAGGCCTGGGCGTACGGACGGCAATACTGCCCCCAGAACGGGCCTTCCTTGGTGGGACACCATAGGCGCTTTCCCACGCCCTGGATGAATATGTTTGCATAGAAACCGTGCCAGCTGGCGTCAAGAGTGAAGGAATAGGGGAGGCGAGGGGATGTGTTGCCGATGATTGTCTGGTCGCCGGGATCATCCACCGTGTTGGAGCCGGAATCAATCATGTTGTTATTGTTAAGGTCGGCAAAAATCACGTCTCCGGGATATGTGATGCCGTCGTCGTGCATGCGAATACGGGTTTGTTCGTAGGGGATGCGTTCTCCGGTGTTGATGTCAATCCAGTAGGTGTCAATCTGCTCCTGGTCCCGGAACAGGCCTTCCACTCTCCAGCCCCATACGTCTCCGATTTCATAGCCCTCATAGTAGTCCCCGATGTCGAAGGTGGGGTTATAGTATTTGGTGATGAAGGAACGGCTGTCGGCAAGAGTGGCCTTGATACCATATGAGAATGGTGATGTGCCCAGTTGGAAACTGTCGTGCCAGGAGAGGGACATTTCCCATCCCCGGGTATACATGTCGGCGTAATTGCCTTTGGGGGCGTCTGTGCCATAGGTGTCAGGTAGAGTGGGACCGTTGGTGTACATGTCGTAGGTGCGGCGACGGTACCAGTCGAAGACATATTCCATGCGGCCGTTGAACAGTCCAAGGTCCAGTCCGAAGTCCAGCGTCTGTGAGGTCTCCCAGGTGAGGTTGTCCGGAATCTGGGAAGGAGCGCTTGTGTAACGCAGGCCGCTCACACCGTCCAGGCTTCGGCACCATTCGCTCACTCCTTTGCCTAAATTGCTGTAATTGAACCTCTCCATAAAGGCGTAAGTGGAGACGCTGCCATTTCCGAGTTCTCCGAAAGATCCGCGTATCTTGAGGTTGGAGATGATCTTGGGAGATACTTTCCACCATTTTTCCTGGGAAACCCGCCATGCAGCAGATGCTGAAGGGAAGAATCCCCACTGGCTGTTGATGGGGAACTTCGATGAGCCGTCGTATCGGCCGTTCACTTCAAGGAGATAGCGCTCATCATAGTTGTAGTTCAGCCTGAACATGAATCCGGCCACTCTCCATCGGCTTCCGCTTTGGGAAATGTCCATGCTTTCACCCACTGCGAGGTTGATGGAATCCGTGTCGTATGTAAGGAGATCGTAGCGCTTTGCGGTAACGTTCTTGTAATTCTCCCTTTCGTAGTTGTAACCTGCCATCGCCTTGAAGTAATGCTTTCCGCCGAATGTGTTTTCATATTCGGCGTATGCATTTGCTGCTATATAGTCGGTTTCGGTGAAATACTCCTGCAGGTAGTCGTCGGTTCCCGGCGTTCCCAGATAGGAGATCTGCCCCGGTGCCTCGCTGTAGGGAACGACGGTGCGTTTGCGGATTTCTTCTTTGCCTCTGTCGGCATAGGTAAAGTCCGCATTCAGGCGAAGGGTGTTGTCGAAGAAGGTGGCTCTGAAGGCCGTGGTAGATTTCCAGTTCTTGACCGTGCGGTTTGTGTAGTTGTTCCCGGTCACAAGGCCGCCCACTGCGTAGGCTCCGGATTTTGTAAGGGTACCGTCCGGATTGTAGATTGGCGAACTGGGATGGCCTTCACTGTTGATGGCACTCCAGAAGTTGCCCGAGCTCTGCTGGTTGGAGGTGCTGGGGATGTGATAGAACTCGTTGTTCATGGTAATGTTCTCCGAGAGCCTGAGCCATGGACTGATCTTCGCATTCATCTTGGCCCGGAGGTTCATGGTGCGGTACTTGTCTGTGCTCATATTGAACAGGCCGTCGTACTGGTAGATACGTCCGGAGACGTAGTAGTTAAAGTCTTCTCCTCCACCGCTGACTGAAATATTATGTGTCTGTGCGGTGGTGAAGTCTTTGTACAGGAAGTCGTAGTAATTCTCGTTGCCGTAATAAACATACTTGCCGTCCGGGCCCACTTCCGTGGTGCGGGTGATGCCGGCGAGCTGCCTCTGGCGGAATTCCTCCAGCCATGTTCGGGAGAAAGGCTGGGTTTTGTTGATGGTTGTATGATACTTTCCTGAGACGTTATAGTAACCTTCCTGGAACAGGTATGCATACACATAACCATCAGTAACTATGTCCGGTACTGCGGTGGGATCCATGAGCGAGAAACTGCCCGTATAGTTGACCTTTGGCCTTCCCTCGCCGGCGGGGTTCTTGGTTGTAATGAGAACGACGCCATAAGGAGCCCTTGAACCATAAACTGCAGCGGACGCGGCATCCTTCAGCACCGATACGCTTTCGATATCGTTCGGGTTAAGGGTGGTGGGATCTCCCTCCACGCCGTCGATAAGGATGAGGGCTGTACCTCCGGCGCCGATGGATGTGGCACCACGGATATTATAGTCTGCGCTGCGGCCCGGTTTGCCGTCCACCAGTTCGATGTTCAGGTTCGGGACAACGCCCTGCAGCATCTGAGTAGCGTTTGCTACGGGACGCCCGGCGAACACTTCCGCGCTCACCTGGTCCACTGCGCCCGTGAGGTTTTCCTTCTTTACTGTACCATATCCTACGACCACGACCTCTTTCAGGAATTCGGCCGACTCCTTGATATGGATTATAAGCCCCTTCATATCCTTGTCTGCCACAATGGTATAGTCGTCATATCCGATATAACTGACAACTAAAGTAGCCCCACGTCCCACTGTGAGGGAGAAGTGGCCGTCCAGGTCAGTAATTGCGCCTTTTGAGGTGCCCTGAACCATCACAGAAGCACCGATGACGGGGTCTTCCGTGCCAGCTTCAAGGACGGTTCCGCTGATGGTAACCGAGTTCTGAGCCCATAGTACGGGCCCCGCAAAGGCCAGCATTATAGACGCAAGAAGCAGTTTTACAGATAGTTTTCTCATATGGTGTAGTGCATTTTTTCCCGTAATTCAAAAGGTAATGTGTGCGCACACACCACAAATATACAAACATTTTTTTCTTCTGCAAAAAATAATCGGAAACATTGCGCGCACACACGTAATAATGCGCGCGATTCATATTTATTAAATGCGCGAAACGCACAGAATTGCAATCCTGTGTGTTTCGTGGCACTTATTGCGCTATTTCTTGTCGATTTGCTGCTGTGAAACGCATCAAACCCTCATATGATGCGTTTCGCGAAATATCATCACAGCCTGGGACGTTTGCCGATATAATCTTTAACCTCGTCCCATTTGTAGTAGGGGCCCGAGTAGGCCTTGAGTTCGGGGATGAGGGTTTCCTGCTCGTTGGCAAGGAATTTCACAAGGACAACCCCCTTACGGTTCCGGTAGAAAATGATCTGCAGGTTGGCGGCGAAGGGGCACAGTTTGGAGCCGTTCCAGCTGCGGAATGCTTCCTGGGCGCTGAGCCTGGGATAGCCGTAGCCTTCCAGGCCGAAGTATGAGCATATTCCAAGGAAGGGCCAGTCGTGGCCGAAGATGAGGTCTGCAGCAACGGGGGCGCCGGCGATGGCTTCATCGGCCTTCCGAACTATCTCGTCGGCCAGAAGGCAGGCCCTGGGGGTGCGAAGGTCTCCCAGTTCAAGGGAGTTGCACTGGTTAAGATAGGCGCTGAGGACATGGCCCTGGGATCTGATTACCACGGCTTCCCAAGGGAGACGGCTGTACAGATTTTCATCCACGTCAAAGGCTTCCGCGAACTGTGCAATCGAATAGATATAGGCGATAAGCCGCCTGGGTTTCTTGAATATCTCAACCGCCCGCTCCGGATTGGTGAAATACCTCTGGTAAACGGCCATGGTATCTATTGCGTACCCGGATACCTGCTCCTCAACCAGGGGCGCAGAATACTTCCTCAAAGAATCTCCGCTGCTCCTGGAAATGAAGCGCTGGTATTTTTCGCCGCAGTCCCATGTTATCACAAGGTCCTTCTTGCATGATTTCAGGGCCGATGTGAACGCGTTCATACTCACCAGGCAGCGGGGAACCACCGATGACAGGGCATGCACCTCGCCATGGCGGAATACGCACTTGTAGCGCTTGTACATACGTCTTGCCAGCATCTCATGCTCCCTGACACCTCTTGGGGTGAGACGCCCGTCCATGCCGTTGTGGTATGCTACGAAGCGTTTGGCATCCGCAAAGAGTGAATCTCCTTCCGGGGTGAGGATGCCCTCGTCCGAGGCGATTTGCATATACTCGCTTAACTTCACGAATGCATGGTCCGAGCCCGAACGGGAGCCGTGCCTGCCGTAATGGCTGATGTAGAACGGCTTGAATCCGGATGGGGCCGGAGTGTCGTGGATGGGCAAAAACTCATAAGAGTGCAGGTTGAAACCGAGCCTCTGGGGGAACTCCCTGTAATATGCATCCAACTCCGGGGAAATTTGAGCGTGAGCCGCCAGTGCAAGCAGCAGGGTGGCAAGCAGTATGAGTACTTTCTTCATACAGCAAAAATACGAATAATTTATCTCAAAATAAAGCGTTTGGAAAGGAGGCGGGAGTCGCCTGCGTAGAAGTCTACATACACCCGAGGGCCGTGGACAATCAGTTTGTAAGAGCCGGCTGCCCAGGAAAGGCTGTAGTCCCGGATGCCGGGGCGGTATTCGTCGAAGATGGGGGCGTAATGCGGGTAACCGTCGGGGCCTGAGGCTTCGACCTTGTAGGTGGCCTGGTCTTCTTCGGCCCAGACGCTACTCATGGTCATCTGGGTGATGCGTCCGCCGTCTCCTTCCCAGTCCAGGAACTCTGTGGCATGGGTGTGGCCGCAGAGGACTATTGCGTTAAGCGAGGCCAGGAGGGCGCGCATTTCGCGGCGCTCGGCGGCACGGGAATCGTCCGGTTTTCCAAGGTAATACCAGTGGAAAATCTCCGGGTCGTCGAAAGGAAAAACGGGAGTATGAATGAGCACAAATACGTGTCTGGCGCCGCGAGCCTGCTCCAGAAGGGATTTAACCTTTTCGAAAGAACTCCTGTAATTGAGAGCCACGAAAACGTCTGGCCCCTGGTGGAAAATGAAATTGGTGCTGGTGAAATCCTGCCCCAGTTCACGGGACATGCGGCTGGTCATGTACGCTTTGTAGGCCTTGGTGCCCACGGCGTCGTCATTGCCCCGGAAGTCGTGATTGCCGATAACGGTAACGAAGGGAAGGTTCGGGGCGACATCCGCCTTCAGAAGATTTACGGCATCGTTCAGGAAGCGTACGTGGGTAGTTGAATCTGCAGTATCTCCCTGAATGAGGTCTCCCACCTGGAATACAAAACGGGTGTCTTTGCCAACAAGGCAGGAAGCCCTCCGGACAAGGCGAGGGCACCTTCCTGCCCACATATTCCCGTTCCGCACGAATTCCTCGCGGTGAGCGGCCTCCCGTGCGGGATTCGGATCCGTGTATCCGGCGTGATACAGAGTTGTATCTGCCGCGTCATAATGCGTGTCGCCAAGAATTACCACGGAATAACTGTCTTCTGTAGAATCGGTACTGAGCCACTCCACGGCAGGGAATCCTGCGCCCTGGGCGTTGAATTCGTCTTTATCGTACCATACTACGTTCGTATGATGCCTGGAGCGGAATGCCGTGATGGTCTTATCGTTTGTGCCGGCGTTGTTGTATACTGCAAAAACTGCTGTCGGCGGGCAGGTATAGTCCGCAAGCCCGGCACGGATGTACAGTTTTCCGTGGAACAATCCGGCTAGAAGGGCTCCGTCGAAGTAGGGGAGTATCCTCTTTGAAAGCCGTTCCGCAGGGACTTCCTGATTGCGTTTGGAAAAGGGCCATCCGCCGATTCTTCCCTGAAGAATGCCGCCATGGTCGCAAAGCGCAGGTTCATCGGCATACACATGTGTTATCCTCGTGTCGATGCCGCCGAGAGCCAGCGCCTGCCCGCCTCCCTGGCTGTGACCGCCCACCATGATGTTCCTGCCGTCCCACTCCGGCAAAGTGACAAGATAATCCACAAGCCTTACAAGACGGAGGTACATCAGGCGGAAATACCAGGATTCCCGGCTCTCGGGAAGCCGTTTGGCATAATCCTTCAGGGGACCGTCGTCCAAGTTCTTATAATACTCTTCAGAGGCTCCGTCCTGCATGCCGTGCGCATTGATATCCACTCCGATAAGGCCCTGGGAGGCATAAAAGCAGGCATCCTTCTTTTTGCTCTGCGTCCTCACTTCGGTAATGTCGGTGGCCCCGTGCGCCTGAATCCGTATGGGAAGGGAACCGGCTTTGGCTCCGATGGGGATGCTCACATAGGCATTCACCGGGAAGCCATCGTGCATCGATAGTTCCACGTGCCAGCAGATAACTTTGCCGATATAATCCTTATACGCCTCCACCGTGTCTGCCTTCACCGTCATTTCGCTCCGGCGCATCTTTGCGACTTCCCTTTTCCAGTAGCATCGCAAATCCCAAGGCGTCTTGTATCCTGGCCGGATGTCTTCGGGATTCACCATATAGCCGATGTCAATTACCTTGTCGTCGGCCGTGTGAACAAGCACCGCCACCCATTTTGTGGAATCGCATATTTCGGTGTGGATTTCACGGAATTCATCGCTTAGATGTATTGTCCCGGTTTCGCGGGTGATCCCTCCAACCTTGATTTCCATTGTGAGGTTCGCCCCGGCCCCATCGGCACACCGGCCATAAACCCGTACGGTGTCGCCTTTGGAATAGATCCCGTCCAGCCGGTTCATCTTAAGCCGAACATCCTGCGCAGCTGCATAGTGAAGCCCTGCCAGGAAAAGCGTAAGTAGAAGTAGTCTTTTCATTGAGTGAAGGAACTCAGTACAGCAAATGCTTGTTGTTTTCTATATCGTTGATGCGACTCTGGAGCTCTTCCGGGGACAGATTCCGCTCTTTGAACTTTCCGCAGCGGAGTTTGACTTCGGCGTTGATGCATTCAAAGCGGGCTGGAACCCGTACCCTGCGGAAAACGATATTGGTGAAGGGGGCTGCCGCTTTTGCCCAGATATGGGAGTCTTCCGGAGCGGTTCCCCTGATATTTATAAAGTAGATGTCCTTTATTGTGCAGCCACTGGAACGCATGTGGTGGATGCGAACAAGTTCTTTTGCCTCCACCCGGAAGTTATTAAATTTGATTCCGTCGATGTCCGTACCCTTTTCCGAAGCGTATGCGCCAACGATGTTGAAGGCGGTCTTTGTGTCCGTGACGGTGATGTTGGAGAATACGGCATCGTGGATGTGGCCTTCTCCAACGCCAATGCGGATTGCGTTGCAGCTGGATGAGAGATGGCAGTTCGTTACCTTTACATCGGCACAATCTTGAGGATTCTCCAGTAGGTGGGCGCCGGAAGCGCGGAGGGTGATGCAGTCATCGGCAGTGTCTATCCGGCAATTGCGGATGGTTACGTGAGAGGTTCTGTCGATGTCCAGGCCGTCCCCGTTGAAAGTGTGATAATCTTTCCTGTGAGTGTGAACGTAGCAGCCGTCGATTGTTACTCTTTCGCAGTTGTGGATGAAGCAGCTCCAGTAGGGCGCGTTGGCAAGTTCGATATCACGGATTATGAGGTCCTGGCTGTCTACGAACCATACCATCTGGCCCGGACGGGCCGGAACTTTTGATTTCTTGGAGTATGGTTTTCCCTCTGCGTCCAGAAGGAATGCGTCCGAGTTGCCGTCAATCTTCCCCGGGCCGCTGAGCGTTACATTCTGCACACCAACTCCCAGCAGCAGATGCCCGCCGCTCATATAATCCCCGAAGCCGATTTCGGCCTCGTTCTGCGGGCAGCAGTCTGCCCCGCAGTAATCGTTGATATCCGGGCTGCCTTTGAT